>OLNC01000061.1_pt1 | contig 121305 bp, 113 predicted proteins | sample 1672011 | NCBI WGS metagenome assembly OLNC01 (sample SAMEA3136636, study PRJEB25190) | human gut metagenome | biome: human gut; feature: human-associated habitat; material: faeces | place: Austria | collected 2013
ATACCATGTCTGAAATCGAAGAACTTACCGGAGTGAAACGTGCTACTTTATACCGGCATTTAAAAAAGTAAAATATTGAAATTATTGAAAATTTATGATATGATATGTGTATAAAATGTAGATTTTTGAGATATTGATTTTGAGATGACTTTTGATACAGATTTCAAAGTTTTGCAATGGGTTTATGATACAATTTCAAAATGTTTCAAAAACGATGGTTTTATAAAATGAATATACGTTGAATTTGATATTAAAAAGTAACTGTCTAAAAAGGAGCGTGTTAAAATGGATTATTCAGAATCAGTATACACAGATGAAGAAGTTATAAGACTAAATGTATTTTTTGTATGCTATATCATTGAAATAATAGCACGACAAATTCATCAAAGAAATAAGTATGTTGTAAATATGATGGGAGAAGATGAAATAGCAAAGAAAATTAATGATGCGTCATTTTTACATGTAAACAGTTCTTCCAGAGTAGCTAATTCATGGATAAATGAATATAATTTGAAGAAGGGGAAATTTGATATAACGGATGTAAACAGTGATTCAGTCGACGTTATTCCTCCTCCGGATCAAATGGCAAAATTATATACAAGATTAATTTTAATGACTCTTGATGATGAGAATGATTATGTAAAAAGTTTGATTAAAGTATATAACCATCCTATGTGCAAAAAAATTGATGATTACAGTTGCGGAATATTTACAGAACCGGTTTCTGTTATTATAAGAACATATTTTAATAGCAGTGAATTGAAAGTGATGGATATACCTCAGAATTATACAGACACTGAAAAGCTGTTTAGACCTATTTTGGAGTTATATTTCTCAAAAAATATAATTAGTGAAGCGGACTCATTCAGAGATTATGTAAAAGACGAATATTATAAATTAGTAAAAACTAAATATTCAAAAATATCTCAAAGTTCTGCGGATTTGTTGAATATCGAAAACACAGAACTTCATAATCTAATATTAGAAGTAATATTCTTAAACTTATACGAATACCTTACTGTAATTTTGCAAAGGTTAGAAGGTAAAGGGAAAAAAAGAGAAAATTTCTTTATGTTAAACACAAAAACAGATGAAGATTATCAAAAACGTTTGGAGCGTTTTTTAAAGCGTGTTAGTAGGAATGAAGAAAAAACGATTTATTCATTTATCAATATATACAGTGAATACTTTAAATCAGACAAAATAAGCAATATATTTTACGTTCCTAAATTTTTAAAGGCATATAAGGATGTAATATTTGTATCTCGTGAAAAAACCAATATAACAGATATATCTTCCTATTATTTTGATATTGCCAAAGCATTGCTATACGAAGAAGAAGTAGACTTTAACAATAAAAAATATATGAATGATAAAGCATTAATAAAGTCGTATCAGATTTGGCAGTTTTCAAGGAGTACCATATCACAAGTTGAAAATATTTATGATTCAATTATCAATCCTCAACAAAATGCAAGCGGTGACAAGATAGCTCAACTTATGTTTATGGAAAAACTATTTGGAATGTGCAATATATCTTATATGCTTGAAAAAGATTATACAGCGGATCAATGCAGAGAAAATTTGGATACAATGCACGAGCTGAAAAAATTAGGATATTCGAGATTGCATAGATTAATTATTGATAAAATCGACGCAAGTGAAATATATGAATGCATACATGATTATATTCTGCCTATTTGTAAAGAATGTATCGGAATTTGTATTTCTAATTGCTTTAAAAGTATTTTTGATAATGAAGGTAGCTTAAGAAAAGATTATTTGGAAAAGATTAAATTTTACAGAAGTAAATGTTTAAGTGAATTAAAAAATACAGAATTCTTGAATCCGAGCGTAAAGTATAACATAACAAATAAAAATTTAAAAGACCAGCAACTCACTGATTTGTTTAAGATGATGCAAGGATATGATAGTAAAGAATATTCTTATATAAAAAGTTTAGAATTCAATAGTATGGCGGATTATGATGAATGTGGTATTTATTCTACACAGGCGACTTTTGTAGAAAGTGAGTTTAAATTATATTCTGACGATTATGATTTTCAACATGACGGATATATTTATAATATATCGGCAGTTGGATTGACATTTGATGAAAACATAGATTGTGAATATGATTCGTATATTATATCCGAATTGTTAGATGATTTTAATCCCGAAGTGGATCTTAAGACAAAAAGAGTTATTTATTAAATACATAAATATAGAATGATAGAAATCGCATAACTATGCGGTTTCTATTTTTTATGTTCGAAAAAAAGGACGAGAATTTCTAAAAACGAAATTTAATTTTGAGATTGCTTGTCGGTAAAGTTTATCAAACGGGTATTCATTAGGGCATGGTTGTGTTAGTATAATACTGCAAAAAAGATTTGCAGTAGGTACCGAAAATAAGGAGGAAAAACTGTATACAGCTAATTTTAAATTATGAAAGAAAAAGAAAATGGTTTGATTCCACTTTCTGTTGAATTTATATCAGATTTAGACAGAGTGGAAACAAAGTTTCATAAATTTCAAAGCAAAACCGAGAGAGTATCGGAGCTTAGGAAGAATGAAATGGTTAAATACGGAAATGATATTTTTCGGAGTAGAAAAAATCACCTCATTTTGTGCGGTGAAGTCGATGAAAAAATCATTTCCTCTCATATTCCTATTGTAAATTACAGAATTTACAAATATAATCTTGACGGTCGAAGGATTTCGGCTTTGAGCTGGAACTTTAAGGATACGGACGACAGAACCCTAATAAGCAACATGGACGAAATTGGAAACAAAAAATATTTGGATGCGAATATTCCACATGAAGTCATTGTGGATTCACCTAAATATTTACAAGAATACATAAAGGTTGTTTCCAAAAACGTACCGCTTATAAATGAGTACAATTATATAGGATTTATGCCGAACAGCTTTAATTATATACATTCCGGCGGCGTTATATCCGAACATAAAGATACGAAATCTCATAGCACCATCAAAGAAAACAAATCTTTGAAAAAGTACAAATGCTCTCAAAAACAAGTATTAGATGCGATTGACAACTTGATAAACTTAACGCCGGTCGCATCTGAAATGCTTGCATTCTTGATTCTAAGTTTTACTTTTTCAAAATATCAAAATGATAAACCTCGTTTTGCCTTCTTGTTATATGGCAGCACAGGTACATTTAAATCAACGATTGCAAAACATATTTGGGGCATTTTTAAAGAGTATTATACTAAGGCTCCAATAAATATTAAAGTAGCAACATTGCCGGCGATTCACTATGCATGCACTCAATTTCGTGATTGTGTATGCTTGCTTGATGACGGTGCACCATCTAAATACGGAAATGATGAAGTTGTGAAAAAATGCGAAAGCATTACACGAGCCGTCGGCGATGATACGGGTAGAAATGTTATGCAGGGTGATTCGGTTAAAAATAGTAAACCGTGTTGTTTGTCAGCAATTACTGCTGAATTTCAGCCTTTAACCGACAGTTCGGATATAGCACGTGCATTTCTATATAAACTGGAGGCGGGTGAGATTGATAAAAAGCACTTGTCAAAAATTCAGAAACAAAAACATTGCCTTGTGAGGTTTGTTACAGACTATTTAGGTTGGATATGTTCTGAAAAATGGTCTTATATGAAATCACTCGAATGGAAATTTAAAAATTTCCGAAAACAAAATATTAAACTTGGTCAGATTCATAATCGAATACCTGAAAATGTTGCATGGATGCAGGCGGGGTTTGAAATGTTTTTAGAATTTATTTGCGATAAGTATAAGGTATCCCTTAAGCGTCTTAAAAAATACAAAAAAATTTTTAATTCTGCCACTGAAAAATCGATTAAACTTCAAAAAGAAGAACTTCATTCAAAAGATGAAGCAAAACTTTTTGTTGACACTATTAATGTAATGAGAGCCTCAAATAAGGTTTCACTTTCAGAAATACAAGAGGGTAAGAAGAATATAGCATCTTGTTCTAATAATTGTATTGGTTATTATGATGGAATTTATATTTATCTTATCTGGGAAGCGGCATATGCAAAAGCAAATGAATTTTTGCGGAAAGCAGATGATGAATTTTCTTTGCCCAAAAGAGAACTTGAAACAAAATTAATTAAAAAAGGGTATTTAATACCTGCTAAAGACGGGCGTCATAAAGTTAAAAAAACTATTAACGGTTCAAGAAGCGGATTAATGAGATTCGACCGCGAAAAGTTTGAAAATAATAAATAAATTTTAAGTGTGCCAAGTGTGACAGGTGTGTCAAATATAGTATTTATGCGGTTTATAGGCATATTACAGTGTGGCATCATGTCACATGTGGCACAGTATATATGATAATTTTGTTATTATTTTAATCTGCATTGCATATTATAACATATCACGGAAAGGGGGAGGTACATTGGACAAGTCACAAAAAGTTATAACAATAGATGAAGTAGACGAGCGGATAAAAGAACACATACGGGACGTTCTTGCAACCGCAATAGCAAAAAGCCTTGCCCGCACGGTTATTAAAGAAGTTTGCGGTGAGGATACGGATACATAAAAATTATAGAGCAGAGAATACGTTTTGTTATTCTCTGCTTTATTTTTTTACATAATAGACTTTATTTTTTACGATATTTTTGATTTTTACTGTTTGGTTTATCGGGAATAGTCATTTCTATGAGTCCGTTTTTCAGTGCCGGATTGAGATAATTTTTTCTGAAAGTAGGTCTATGTGAAAGTCCTAATCGTTGCATAAGCTGAGTAGCAGATAGCACTTCATTTCCCATACAATTTAACAGTATTTCAACTTGGTCGCTAACTTGGTCGCTAACTTGGTCGGTGGTGTCTAAATCATTTAGGGCATCGAATATTATTTGCATCATCATTTCTACAAATACAGTACAGTCAGCTTTGTTATCTGAGATAGCGAGAGCGTCATAATATTCTTGTTGTCGCTCTTTTATAAGTTCTTCAATAGGTAACCAAGAGAATAATTTATTCCATTGACTAAGTAATAGTGTGTGCCACATTCTACCGATTCGTCCGTTGCCATCTGCAAACGGATGAATAAATTCAAACTCATAGTGAAAAATGCAACTTTTAATTAAAATATGCAATGGAGATTGTTTGTACCATTCAAATAGGTCACTGATTAATTGAGGTACATAATTTGCAGGAGGAGCGGTATGAATTAATTTATTTCCGTCAAAAATACCGACACCGCCATTTCTAAAACGACCATTTTCTTTAACTAAATCATTCATCATTAGCTTATGTGCTTTTAACAAATCTTCAATACTAAGAGGATTGAGTGTAAGCATTATATCATATGCTTCATATGCGTTTTGTACTTCTTTGATTTCTTGAGGTGCACCCAAAATTCGCTTACCATTTATAACCGCTGTAACTTGTTCTAATGATAATGAATTGTGTTCAATAGCCAGAGATGAGTGAATTGTTTTTATTCTGTTTTCACGTCTTAGCTTTAAACTGCTGCTTTTATGCAATATACTTACTTGTCCGACAAGTTCACTGGTTTTGGCAAGTAAATTGATTATATCGTCATTAATTGAAAATGGTGGTTTGTATTCCATTTAGCATACCTGCCTTTCTATAAGCTATTTACAAATATTATATCATATTTGTTTCATATTTTCAAATCAATATAAATTTTAGAGTGAAGTATGTTATCAGATGTTCCTTTGGCATATAGTGTATTAACAAACTCACCTATATTCCAACACTTTAACATATTCTGAAAAACTATAACTGCTGTTGTTAAAGCTTTGGTTCATGATAACCATAGGAGATTAATATTTTTGTGGCAAATACAACCGTTCCGATATATTTCTGTTATGATGTCTGAATGCTATTTTTGGTTGTCATTACACTTTATCATCTCACGCGGTGTACGACCCGTAAAATGCTTAAAATTGCGGTTGAAGCTGCATAGGCTGTCATAGCCGCACTCCTCCGCAATCTGCTGTATCTGCACATGATTTTGATTGCTGAGCATATACAATGCTCGGTTTATTCTGTATTTATTCAAATACTCCGTATAACTTATTCCCATACGTTTTTTAAAGGTTCTCGATAGATACGAATATCCATAAGACAATTCTTCGGCGGCTGTCTGCAAAAGGCAGGGAGTTTTAAAGTTCTTTTCAATATATCGTAAAATTTTAATGAGCAACTGTGACTCCTCATTATTTGCGGCTTCTTTAAAATTCGTACTCTCCACTAAAATTCCGAATATAGAATATAACAAGCCCTTTTGCTCAAAAATATTTTTCGCGTCAAAATATTTTTTGAAATTCGAAATCTCCTTAATATCATTTTTTTCGGGAAGCATATTTTGATAGCGGTTTGTAAATTCGGGGATTAAATCAGGCATAAAAGTGATTACACGCATTTTTGAGCTTTTTTCCGTTTCATAGCTATGGAGCTGACGTGGAAATATTATTACGCTGTCATTCTGTTTTAAATTATATAATACGGTATCTATTGTAATATTTATTTCGCCGTCAATAATAAAGCAAATCTCAAAAGACTCGTGGTAATGTATATTCCAATTCAGATTATCCACATCATATGAAAGAAATTTGTAATTCGGGTTTTCCCATTCTTTTTCGTACATCATAAAAATCACCTGTTAAAAGTATATCATTTCATATACTCTCGGTCAAGATTAAAGAGCAAAAATTGATTAGTTTACGGCAAATATATATTTTTACCTATATATTATTATATGATAAAATACTATAATAAAAATAATATTTTAACGGAGGTAGGAAAATGATATTGAAAAAATTGATAAGTGTAATGAGCGTATTTGCTATTATCGTATCGTCATTTACCACAGCAGTTGTCAGCGCTGACGAGGAAATGACACCGATTGCCTGTACGCAAAGCGCGTCATACTTGACGGACGGTGACGGAAATGTTACGCAGACGATAGTGAACTATGCGGGCAAGGAGGATATTTCAAATATTAACTGGAATACCAAATCAAATTCTTGGGGCGGAGTGGGCGTTCTTGAATTTACCGTTCCTGCGGCAGAAGCGAAACGCATAAAATCCGCCACACTTACCGTAAGCGTACATAACGGCTCGTCAAGAAGCGGTGGCAGAACATATGATATATATCCAGCCGACATCACAATAAACGCCGATACAACGGCTTCCGAAATAAAGGCGATTTCACTTGACAAAAGTATGTATCAGGCGGAGGGGGTTAAACAGGGCGAAACGCGCACGGACCAAATATCAACCGAAACAATTCGTGAATATGTAAAAGGCAAGGTAAAAGCAGATGTGGAAAGCAAAGTACAATTCGCGTTTTCAAACTCGTCACAGACGCTTGACATAGACCCGAAAACAGCGACGCTCGCACTTACAATGTATGACGGCGGCGTTGCACTTGATAAAAACGAGCTTATTCTATCTACCTCCGGCGAGCCTCAAAGACTTACCTACTCTATTTTCGGAGAGGGAATAAATGATGGTGACCTTGTATGGATAAGCGAAAATGAGGATATAGCCACCGTTGACGACACAGGTCTTGTCACACCGAAAAAGGCAGGCAGAACAGTGGTGTCTATAAAAACGGCTGACAGCAGTTTCAAAGCCGACTGCGCCGTTACTGTATTGCAGGCGGCTCAGGATATAACTATTGACAAAGCCTCTCTCTCACTGCTATCGGGCGGTAAAAACGGCGAACTTACAGCCAAATTGCTGCCCGAAACAGCAGTTAAACGACAAATAAAATGGACGTCCTCAGATGAGAATGTAGCAACTGTTTCATCAAACGGTATTGTGACTCCTATAAGCGTTGGTGAAACAATAATTACCGCAGCGGCGGCTGACAACGAAAAGCTTACGGCTTCATGCAATGTAACGGTAGCGGAAATGGCTGAACCTCAAAGCATTTCACTTGATAAAGAAAATGTATCTTTACCAAAGCTCGGTGCAACAACCGTAGTAAATGCAAATATTCAGCCGTCAAACGCGGATGACAGAATTACTTGGACTTCAAGTGATGAAAAAATTGCAAAGGTTTATGATGGCGTTATTGTCGCAGGCGAAGTCGGCACAGCGGAAATAACAGCCACTACATCAAATGGCAAAACAGCGAAATGTACTGTAACAGTAACAGAAGATAAGCAGCTTATAACAAACGACCGTTTCTATACCGATACAGACGGAAATATCCTATATTCGCAAGGTGGTGGTATATTCAAATTCCCTAATGATGATAAATATTATTGGTACGGCGTTCGGTATAAAGAGGCTGTAACGTATGCGACTGACCCTCTTTTAGGTAAAACGGTTGAGCATCCTGCTTTTGAAGCATACACTTGCTACACATCAGATGATTTGGTAAATTGGAAATATGAAGGCGATGTCGCAACGCTTGAAACTCTGGGTCAATCATGGTGTGGTTGGGCAGGCAGATGCGGTGTGGTATATAACGAAAAGGCAAATAAATATGTTCTTGTATCACAGTTTAACGGAACGATTATCGCAAGTGCGGATAATCCGAAAGGCCCATTTAAAACAGAAAAGGGATATTTTTGGGGTGGAACGTCACTTCCTGTTATCGCAAATGGTGATACAGGTGATTTAACAATGTTCTATGATGAAGACAGCAAAGGTTATATGATATGTTCAAGCGCGAACGGCAGAGGACATTTATATATTGCACCTATGGATGAAACTAAGAATTTCTGTGATTTTGATTTTGATAATATAAAAGAGCTGAACGGTTCTACCGGTTCATATTTTGATGAAGATGGTACAATAAAACAAAAAGATAAAGGCGGTATAGAGGGTGACTGTATGTTTAAATACAAAGACCATTATTATTTTACCGGTTCAGATTTATACGGCTGGCGTGGTTCAAGAGTGTATGTGTTTGAATCAAAAGATATACTCGGCGATTACAAATTAAAGCCGGATTATATTGATACTTCAAAATCAAGTTCAAATCTTCCGTACATTATGCCGGGTGCAAAGTATAGCTATGCACACAATTCACAAACCGGATTTTACTATACGCTTCACGGAAGCAAGCAGGACACGGTTATTTATTGTGGTGACCGTTGGTGTGATTTCGGAACACATGGTATAGGATATAATCAGTGGGTTCCACTGACAATGGACGGATATACTCCTCATTTCAACGATTTAAGTCAATGGAAATTAAACTCAGAAACAGGCGAGTGGACAATCGGCGACGGAAATAATTATATTGCAAACAATGAATTTGATGCCGACAGAGTTGATGTTAAATCATTGACAGGTTGGGAATGCAGTGACAGTACAGACGGTTCGGTAAACGGGAATGTAAAAGCAAGACGTTTTTACGGCAACTATGCCGCAAAGCAAAGTGCAGACACAGATTATACCGCAAGAATTAAACAAACAATTAAAGATTTGCCAAACGGTATATATACACTTCGAGCAAGCGTTATGTCAAGCGGCGGACAAAATGAATGTGTATTGTATGCAAATACAAACAATAAGAAATACACAGCTTCTCTAAAATCAAAAATGAGTAATTGGACAGATGTCGTTGTAAAGGATATTATTATTGAAAACGGAGAATGTGAGATTGGCTTGTACTCAGACTCACCGGCAAACTGTTATGTAAGGATAGACGATATGTATTTAACAAGAAATTATGACGGTACGGTTATCGAGGGTAGGTTAAATACTAATGTTCCGGATGAGCATATTGAAGATTCAATTACACTGAAAGATATGCAGGGCAACGCAGTAAATAAGCTTAACGGCGCAGAGGTATATGCCGAGGCAGTATATACAAACGACAATGCAGACAGAAAGGAATTAACATTGTATATGGCTTTGTATGATAACTATGGAAAATTAAAATCTGTAAAGCAAAGAAAAGAAACAATCGCTGCATACAGCACTTCCACGATAAAGACGGACAGCTTAAGTGCAGATACTGACTCATATATCAAGCTGTTCTTGTGGGAGGACGGAATGAAGCCGTTATATAATTCAATAACAATTAAGGAGGCAAAGTGATGAAAAATAAACTTAAAAGAATTTTAGGAGTGATAACAGCAATATCGCTTCTACTGCAAATGTCATTTGTTATAACCTCAAACGCGGCGGAATATTTTTCGCTTGATTTTGAAAGTGCAACGGATACAATGGGCTGGACGTCTGCAAATGCTCCGGGCGATATGTCAATAGCAACAGATGAAGACAACAGTATCAATAAGTATTTCAAATTTGCAAATACAAACGGAAGTGGAACACGAAATGCATACTATACCTTCGATTCTGACGCTCAGACAACGGAAAATGGTAAAGCAGTTATCGAATTTGACTTCTATATGACGAATACAGGAAATGAAAATATAAATCAGCTTGTATTACTTGATTCTGCAGCAGGCAACCCTAAAGGCAATGCAAATTACAGCGGAAATAATTATATCTTTTCATTTACACAACCTAAGAATAGTGATAAACTCATCATAAATAATTTAGATGGTTCTAAGGAAACATATACAACAACAGATTGGACGAATAAATCAGGCTGGACACACGCAAAGGCGATTATGGATTTTACAGAGCATAATGTGACAATCACATTGTCAAGTCATGACGGTGAAACGGTATATTTTGATAACAAGGTCCCTATGGGTACGACAGACTTAAAAATCGGAAAATTACTGATTTGTGAGGCGAGAAAGAATACTGTGACATTCGGTATTGATAATATTTTAGTCCGCTCATATGACAGCTCGCTTGATGCCGGAAACACATACTATAAAGTAACGTATGATGTAAAGGGAGAAAAATCTGAGGAAACTGTAAAGGAAAATACAAGTCCGTTAAATATTCCGGACTTAACAAACTATGGATATATATTTAAGGGGTGGCAAGTAAATGATGACACTGAAAATCTGATTGATGATTTAAAGGAATATAAAATTACAGCCGATACAAAATTTACGGCAATTTATGAAAAAGATACGGAATATATTGAGCCAATAATTTCTGCTGAAATAAAAGGTAATCAAATAATGACCTTTGGCGATAGTCCCGACATTGCGGCGGAAAACAAATATACACTTACGCTTACAGGTCAGAACGGAACGATTATTACAGCCGATACGATAGACAGCCGAATAGACGATTTTAACATTGAGTGGGATATAGACGGTTTTAAAACTGTAAACGATACTGATAAATAGTGCGATAGCTATGGCGAGTTTGCCGAGCATACGAACACTGCGACAGAGGTTTTGTTTATGCTTAGACAATGCGATTTTAATTTTTATGGTAAGCTAAATGCCACAGTGACATATAACGGCGAAACAATCGAAGCGTCAATGTATGTTGCCGCAACAGGTGATAAGAGCATGGCAGATAACCAAATCTTGCCTGAAGCAGGCTACCCATCCGACTTTGACGAATATCCCGACAGTCTTGTTGGATATACTACATTAAAGGACACTTACGGCGGTAACGATATTATGGTCGGCGGCTGGGGTATGTCCGGTTCAGATAGCGGTGATGCAGTTATTATGAAAGAGGAGAATAACAAATTCCTTAGAATTAATTGCCCAACATCGAGTAAATCACATATGTTCACAAATTCAATAGATACACCGCAAAAACAAATTATATTTGAGCAGAATATACGCTTTAATGGCAATGGATGTATTACACTTACATCAAAACAGCCGTATTGGACGGATAAGGAAGGCTATACAACGCCTGTAACGCTTGAATTTGACGGAACAACAATAAAGCTAAATGGCATAGCTATAAAAAATAATGATATTGATGTTACAGTCAACAAGGGCAAGTGGTATAAAATTGTACTGTCGGCTGACAAGACTACCGAAAGTTGTTTTGTAAAGGTGTATGACTTAAACGGTCAGTTTGTCGGTGAAACCGATAGCATAGCGTGGACTGAAAACTCGGAGCCGACATATTACTCAATCGGTTTTGCAAATAAGCAGACAGGAACGGTTGATTTTGATGCATATAGAGCATATTATCCGGCTGCGGATATTTCAACCTATACACTCAATATTTCACAGGAAACTTTGTCAATTCCAAACAAAGATACTGCAACATTATCTGCATCGGTAAAAAGCAAAGAAGGATATAATATAACAGGTGCGGCAGAATGGTCAATCTTAGAAGATGATATGCAAGACATTATAATAACTCCCGATGTAGTAGATTCTCACAAAGCAACAATAACTCTGGGTGAGGGTGCATCAGCCGGTGAGGCAACTGTTCAGGTGAATATCGGCGGCTATACCAAAACCATAAAGCTCAATATTACCGACTCGGCTGAAAGTATAAAGTTTACATCATCACAAGGAAGCCTTGCAATACCGCTTGATGAAAAATCAGTAAATACTGCTAAATACAGTGCGGCGGTAATCAACGGTGATGGTATGGATTTGAACAGAAATGTATCGCTTGGAATATATGACAAAAATAATGTCAATAAATATAATCTTCCCGATGGTATATCGTTTGACGCATCAGCGGGTACAATAAGCGTTACATCGGCAGCTGTTCCTTGTGTGTTTACCGTAAGAGCCACAGGAGAAAGCAGTGACGGCAAAATATTATCAAGAAGTGTTAAGGTCACAGTTCACGGTTTATCATTTGACTTCGGAAGTGGTGCGGATGAAAGTGTTACAGAGGGTTATACGGATATTAATCCTTTAACAACTTATACCGTATCACGCGGTTATGGAATAGAGGGAAGTGCAAAAGCAGAAGGCACACCAAGTATTGATAATGCAGAATCTGATTATTTGTCGGGTGATTTCACTTTTAAAGCTAAGGTTACAAAAGGAAAACATTACAGAGTAAAGATTGCTTTTAGTGGTGATTTGGTGTCTGAATATGTAAGTGAAGCACTGTCAGGTCATGAAAGAACTCTTGCCGCAGAGGGGACAACACATACGGGATATACTGTAAAAACAGAAGAAATAACCGAACAAGTATATGATATTCCGGTTGTGGATGATGTAATGGATTTAAAATTCTCAGGTGCAAGGGTTGCGTATATATCAATAGAAAAGGTTGAAAAGACTGCCGCCGAAAAACCTAACATTTGGTCTGTCGGCGATTCAACTATCGGCAACAGCGGCTCATACGCATATAATTTAGCACGTGATCAAGCCAATTATCCCGAGTTTACCGCACTTGCCGATTATCATAATAACGGTAAGGGTTCAAGAAATCTTAAAACATATTATACACAGGGCTGGCTTGATAATATTCTGATAAACATAAGACCGGGCGATATTGTCACCATTGGAAATATGGGGACAAATCCGGGCGGAATGTCCGGTACGCAGTTTAAGGCTCCGCTTGACTATTATGTTGATGCGTGTCTTGCAATGGGTGCAAAAGTAATACTTACAAGCTATACCCCGCACGGCTGCGTTGAAGGCTACGAATATGTATATGATAAAACAACACATACATTCCACGGCTGTCGAGAGGATGCGTATGATTCTTTAGGCATAAGAGTTATCTACGAGGAAAGAAAGGATGATCCTGATATTTTAGGATTTATTGATATAGGACTTAACGCTGACAATGCATTTAACGAATATGTAGCGGATTATGCAAAGAACGGTTATGAAAACGAGGATGCGGCGGCAAAGGCAATTATGGATTGCTTTGGCGACCATAACCATTACGGCAACGGGGGACGATCACAGCTTGCGGGCGATTTAATGCTTAACGGCTATGGAACTGCACCGGGTATAGTGTCGGAGCTTGTAAGAGTGCTGACTGAGAGCACAAATAAACCTTGCGTTAAAATAGAAGCGGAATATGACGATAACGGCACACTTGTCAATTTAACAACCACACCTGCAAAGGTGTCGGAGGCACAAAAGGCAGAACGCAGTAAAAATTCGCTTATTACATATTGGTATTCGTTCGAAAATATGAGACCTGTAATCAGTGAGTAATTAGTTTATAAGCTACATTCATATAAAATAAGCCGAATTTGTCGATTTGATTTGATAAATTCGGCTTGTTTATAATTTACCGTTTAATTTCGTGATTTTTGAGATTAGAATAGCAAATTCTTCGTCTATGCGTTTGAACGTATTTATTAGTCAAACCAATTTCATTTGCAATTCATCTTTCATTGTGATATATTAGTTGTATATTTAGTTTGTTTGCGGTAGAATTTTATTTCGCCATTTACACTATATAGTTTGATATAATATCAATATCGGAGGATATTATAATGAGCAGCATTACAAGAAACAATTTTTCAATACACAGTAATTCAAAGGGTAATTTACTAAAAACAGAATATCAGAAAGACGGAATAGTGTATTTTGTTAAATCGGGACGTTTACAGGTTCGTGATTTTCCTGAAAAGTGGGGAATTGAGACTGTTATTGAGGTGCTATGTTATGAAATAGGCAAGCTAATGGGATTAAATGTAGCGGAGCAAAGTCTTATTGGTATGGAGGGAATTAGATACGGTAAGAATTTCAGAACTTTGGTTTGCAGTTCTCCCGATTTCAGAAACGGAAAAACGTTAATATATTTGGCAAGTCTATATGCGGAAGATGAAAGCAATATTGATTTTGAAAAGCTTTGCAGAAACACCGGGTGCGGAAATGATTTAATAAATCTGTTGGCATTTGATTTGATTATAATGAATGAGGATAGGCATAACAGTAACGTAGGATTTCTTATGTCGGATAACGGAGAGCTTAAATTGTCGCCTATATATGATAACGGATATTCTTTGCTTTATGATGATATAAAAGGAATGTTGAATGATTTTAAATTGGCATATAGATACTGTCTTTGTAATGCACCGTTGTATGAGGAAAGATTTAATGCGGCGGAAAGAATATTTCAGAAAATGTCTAAAATATATGTGCCTACAATTAATCTTAATATTGAAAGAAATCAAGTTGCAGATAGGGTTATGGCGGTAAAGAAAACATACAGCGAATTGGTTTATGCGGATATAAATAATATTCAGCTAAAAGATATTTGGTGGGAAAAAATTATAGACTTTATAATGTGGAGGATTGAGTATGTTAGAGATTTACGAGATAGTGTGGCGGAATAAAGACGTTACAGGATATTTGGAATATAATACGAAAACAGATAAATTTCAAGCATATTTAAAGGATAGGGAAAATCCTAACCCGAGAGGTCTGTTTGGAATTTTGAAAATATCCGATGTTGTGGAGGATAGTCGTGTAAGGTTGTATATAAGCGATTGTGTTGTTCCGAAAACACGAGAAAATATTGATGATATATTAAAACATCTCGGCATGGGCGAATATAATCAGTGGGAGATTTATAAAAAAAATATGGGTGTTAATGTGAGTGATTATGCAAGTATCAGATTTTATAAAAATTCTGATTCGAATGATTTTTTTTGTCCGATATGAGAGAATAAATTATATTTTTTATTAAAAGTGGTGATATAATGATAGAGGCATTGAATTTTAAAAGATTACAAGAAGAAGTTCATGACAGATATGAATATAATGAACAATGTATTGTTGGAATCATTTTTGCCAGATATGACTTACAGCATGTACAGAGAATTATTGAGGAAAATTATTTGTATTGGAATTATAATACAAAAAGATATTTAGATATTTTTTGGGCGGGTTATGGAGAATATTTATGCCCGAATGATGAATCAGCTACTAAAAAAATATTAAAATTTGAAGGAAATGACACTCGTATATATTATGATTTAGAGTCTTTTATCAGTGTTAAAGAACAATTTAATCATTATTTAAAAGATAAAGATAAATACAAAGATAAATTACAGCTTGTTCTTGTAAATTATAAAAAAGGAAAACTTAGATTTGACAAATATATTAGTATTGATTTAGAACAAAACTTAGATGATAATTATAAAAAAATAAGAGAAATATTTGAATATATAACTAATGCGTGTCGTAATTTGCATGATGTTGTTGAATTAAAAGAACGTATGGAGAAAGACAAAGCGAAAAGATGGATTAAAGGAATTACAATAAGTAATGTAAGTGATGTAATTAATGTTGCTAAAACAGTTGGAGGGATTTTGATGAAAAGGAATTTTATAATCGGAGTGATAACAGGAGCGTTGGTATTTGGTACGGTTGGTGTTTTTGCGGGGCAATATATTGCTACCGAAAATACTTTCCCTATAAAATTGAATAACAACAACGTTAATTTAAACGGATATAATGTTGACGGTAGTACATATTTTAAACTTCGTGATATAGCAGATGTTGTAGGCGGATTCAATGTGGATTTTAAAAACAATACTATCAGATTATCAAAAGACGGATATGTTTATGAGGACAAAAATGAGGATTTAATTCCTACAATGAGTGAAAATCAAAGATATATGATTAATATATTTTTGAGTAATTTTAGTGAAATTGATTTTAATGATTACGACGCAAATACTGCAAGCAGAGATCAGCTGATATATTTTGGTTGTAAACATAATTCGGTTAATCATACGTCAGGGGCAATTCCTATTTCTGATGAGGAAGCAGCTAAGTATGTAACATTGGATGATTTTATTCATGCTTGTTATAAAACTGATGAGGAAACAGTTTCAAATTCTATTGACAGGTATCTTGGGAAAAAAGTACAGCATGGCGAGGCAAAATATAATGTTATGGGATACGACTGGCAATTTGGATATGACAATGGATACTATTATTATGATTCCGGTGAAGAGGGAGATGCCAGAAGAGTTTTCTCGATAGCTGATAATATGTATGATAATGGGGACGGAACATATACTGTAATATTTACAAACTATAGTTCTGGATATACAGACATTTTGAATGATTGCTATAATCTTACGCCTGAATCGATAGAGGTTTTTGGAATCAAAGTGAATAAAGGAGCAACAGGAACAGCAGTAGTAAGACCATATAATTACAATGGTAAAGATACATACCAGTTGATTTCGTTAAATACACAATAATAGAAATGAGGACCTTTTCAGGTCCTCGTTTTTGTATCAGTTTACCTCATAATCCATTACCCAACATAACCGACACGGATAGATACTACGGTGTGCACGGTAGATTTGCTAATATTAAAAATTTTGGCAGTTTTGCGGACTGTGGCGTTATTTTCTACAATATACTGTGCCAATTCGACAGCCCGTTTTTCGATATAATCTTTCATTCTCCCACCGACCTTTCTGTATAGCATATATATGAAAAATCGGTGTAATTTATGAGATTAAACCATCACCAACAATCTTATTTTTCTTGACAAAATATTTAACATTACTTATAATAGTATTATTGACTGTTTATAAAGTATTAAGGAGAAATACAGGAGGAAATGAAACTTTAAATAACGTTATACAAGGTTTATCGGACGCTGTCGGTGCGTGAGATTCATCGGGTGAACGGCTGCTGCCGACTGCGTGGAACAACGCAAACAAGGCAAGAAAATTGAACTTTTTATATAACAAAAACGCATAATTTGTAAAGGCTGTATTTATGTACAGCCTTTTATAATTTTGGAAGGAGTTTTGAATTGTGAAATCAAAACAAGATTTGACGGTAGGAAACATAAATAAAAAACTTTGGGCGTTTGCGATACCGCTTATGCTCGGTAACGTAATGCAGCAGTTTTACAACTTAGTCGATACATGGGTAGTAGGAAAATACATAGGCGACAATGCTTTGGCGGCGGTCGGTTCGTCATATTCACTGATGACATTTTTAACATCGGTGATTTTGGGATTGTGTCTTGGCAGCAGTGCATTTTTTTCAATAACATTCGGCGAAAAAAATATAAAACGACTGAAAAACGGAATGTTTATTTCGTTTGTTATGATAGGAATATTTTCACTTATACTGACGTTTGCGTCATTTTACCTTTGCGGCCGTATTATGAAAATACTTCAAGTGCCGTATGACATTCAAGGTATAATGAGCGAATATTTGAGGTGGATATTTGTAGGCATTTTCGCGACATTCCTATACAACTATTTTTCTAATCTTCTGCGAGGAATAGGCAATTCCGTAATTCCGCTTGTGTTTTTGTGCGTATCTGTGATACTTAATATCGGTCTTGATTTGTACTTTGTTTTGGTATTAAAGCAAGGCATACGCGGTGCGGCGATTGCAACTGTAATATCGCAGTATATTTCGGGTATCGGACTTATGATATATGTGTATATTCGTTATCCCGAACTTAGATTAAAATATGAAGATACAAAGTTTGTAAAACGTACGGCATACGACATAGCAATACTGTCGGGAATGACGTGTCTGCAACAGTCTGTAATGAATTTCGGCATACTTATGGTGCAGGGAATTGTAAACAGTTTCGGTACACAAATTATGGCGGCGTTTGCCGTTTCTGTGAAAATCGACACCATTGCATATATGCCTGTACAGGATTTCGGAAATGCGTTTTCAACGTTTATTGCACAAAATTTCGGTGCGGGCAAGTATGACAGAATAAAAGACGGAATTAAAAAAGCGCTCAAAAGTGTTGTACTGTTCTGTATTTTTATCAGTGCGATTGTGTTTATTTTTGCAAAACCGCTTATGATGATATTTGTAAATGCCGAAAGCACGGAGATTATAAACATCGGCGTACAGTATTTGCGTATAGAGGGTGCTTGCTATATCGGCATAGGTATTTTGTTTATGCTTTACGGATATTACAGAGCTATAAATAAACCGAGTATGTCTGTTGTGCTTACGGTTATTTCTTTGGGAATAAGAGTAGTGCTTGCGTATGTTTTGTCTCGTGTTATCGGTGTAGTCGGTATTTGGTGGTCAATTCCGATTGGTTGGTTTATCGCGGATGCGGTTGGAATTTGTTTTTATTTATTTAAGTTTGACAGGTAATATTTTGTGAGATATAATTATATATAAGATTAGTTAGCGGTTGAATATGCGTGTGAAGTGATTGCTGAAGATGCAATAACTCTTGTGAAAGCCCTTATACAGGAGGCAGGCTGTGACGGTATTTATTACTGCGTGTAAAACGCGGAAACTTTTAGATTTACTTCGGAGGAATATCATAAATTTGTAGAGCCGTAGAATTTAAAGGTGCTTGATTATGCCAACAGTATCAGTAAATATAATATACTTCATTGCTGCGGTTGGAGCGGTGACAAAAACAGAGTTGAAATATGGAAAAATTATAAAGCAGCGGCAGTAAATTGGGCGGTTTATGTGGAAGATATGGACTTAAATGTGGGTAGAGATTTCTTTAACACAAATTGCGTGCTTGGTGGCTTTGATAACAGAAAAAACGGCGTTTTATACAGCGGTACGCTTGATGAAATCAAATCGGAAACAATAAAACTTATAAATACGGTCGGAAAAAAAGGTACAATACTGGGGGCGGATTGTACGTTGTCAAATGATATTGATTTGTCACACATAAAATGCGTGGCGGATACTGCAAGAAATATATAAGACGAAAAACGGGGGTATATAAATATGTGGAAAATAAGGGATTTAAAGAAAAAGGCAAGGGGAACTTTTAAGCGGAATTATATCGGCATTGTTATAACGTGCTTTATCGCGGCCGTTGTTATGGGCAGCTTTACTAACCCGCTAAAAGAAGTGAGGACAATAAAAGATACTTATTTCGACCAGCTTAACGGAACGGTGCTTTTTGCGGAAAATCACAATTCCGATATGTCGAATACGGAAGTTGTCGATAACTTTTTAGGCAAGAGCGGTGAGGAAAGTGAAAGAGCACAGCATTGGACGAGGGGCGTTCTTTCGGTGTTTGCGAAGAATACCGAGGGTGCAGGTAACTTTGTTTACGGTGTTTTAAATTCGATAAATCAAATTGTGTTTAACGACCGAGTGAGTGCCGGTGTTACTATTGCAATCGGCTCGTTGATTTATTTGCTTATAGCCATTCTTTTTACGAAGGTTTTGCTTATTGGACTGTATCGGTATTTGCTTGAAATTCGAGTCTACACAGGTACGAGAATTTCACGAATATTGTTTCCGTGGTCTATAAAAAAGGCACTGCATATTGCATGGGTGATGTTTGTAAGAAGTGTGTATTCACTTTTATGGTGCTTAACGATAGTCGGCGGATTTATTAAGATTTATTCATATAAACTTGTACCGATGATTATTGCGGAAAATCCCGAATTGAGTGCAAAAGAGGCTATAAAACTTTCTGAAGATATGATGAAAGGGTATAAGTGGAGAGCATTTTTGATTGATTTGTCATTTATCGGTTGGGATATATTGAATATACTTACACTTCAGATTTTGGGCGTATTTTTCCTTGAACCGTATAAACGTATGACGACAGTTGAACTTTATATGACGTTGCGTGAAAAAGCAAAGGAAAGAGATATTGAAAATGCGGACAAGCTGTGCGATAAATTGCTTGAAAGTGAAGTGACAAGCGGAATATATCCTATTAATGAATACTTCATAACAGTGCCTAAGGGCAAGAAGTGGATTCAGGAAGATTATGAACGTGATTACGGATTATCGTCATTGATACTGATATTTTTCACATTTGCAATGATAGGTTGGCTGTGGGAAGTGTTATTGTTCCTGTTTACAAGAGGTGAATTTATCAACAGAGGTACTTCACACGGACCGTGGCTGCCGATTTACGGCGTAGGCGGTACGGTTGTACTGATTGTTTTAAAAAAATTCAGAAACAAACCGTGGCTGACATTCCTTTTGTCAATGGTGCTGTGCGGTGTAATAGAGTATTTTACATCGCTTATACTTGAAAAAGTTCAGGGTATGCGTTGGTGGGATTACAGCGGATATTTTATGAATTTTCAAGGCAGAATTTGCCTTGAGGGATTGGTTGTGTTTGCACTCGGCGGTTGTGCGGCGGTGTACCTTGTAGCACCGTCACTTGACCATCTGTTTTGCAAAATTCCTATGAAAATTAAAAAGATTATATGTGTCGTACTTGTAGTCCTGTTTGTCGCGGATATGGCATATTCGGCATTTGTGCCGAATATCGGCGAGGGTATAACGGATAATGATGTGGCGAGAATAGAAATTAAAAAATCCGACGTATTGATTGCGTCGGATTTTTTGTTGATTTGATTTTTGGAGCTGTTGACGTTTCGTTTGCGGGCTTTTTGTTTAGAAGAATATAACAAGCGAGACGGTGAACATATCGTCTGAATTTGAAACGTTCATAACGCCGTGATACTTGTCAACAACGGCGTTAACTGATTCAAGTCCCAAGCCGTGCATACCCTTTTTAAACGACAGGAATTTAGAACCAATCTTCTTAACATTGCCGTCAAACGTATTTTTTAAATCTAAAATCAATTTGTTTTTATCAGCGGTACAGTTCAGCACAATTCGCCTGTTTTTAAGCGGTGCCTTAGAACAAGCCTCCATAGCGTTTTCGACAAGATTACCGACCAAAATACTAAAATCAATATCACTCATAGGCAGTCCGTTAGGGACTGACACCGAGGTTTTAAAGTCGATAGAATTTTTTGCCGATGAAGAAACATAGAAGTGGAGCAGAGCGTTAAGCGTAAGATTTTCGCAGAAAAACAGCGGTACTGTGTCATTTGTTTCGCTTGAATATTCTTCAAGGTATTCTGCGATTTTATCAAATTGACGATTATTTGCAAAGTCGCTTATTACTCTGAAATGCTGACGCATATCGTGGCGGAGCTTTCGTGTTTCTTCGATTTGTTCGGTTATGTGGACATAGTTTTCCTTGTAAAGATTTATCTGACGTTCCATAAGTCGTCGTTCGTCATCAAGAACAATATTTCGTCTGTAATTATCTATAATACTTGCCCAGTATACAAAGTACAGACAGCCCAAAATCGTAAGTATACCTATTTCAACCGACTGGTCGGTGTAAATCGAGTCATAAAGCGGTTGAATAATGTAAAGTAATAACGATACAGCAAAGCAAACATTGCCGAACAGAAAAATTCTGCCGTATTTTATATCGTTAAAGACCGCATAAGTGCCTATTGCGACAAGATAAATTGCGGCTAACCACTCAAACACATTGCATAGGGTTGAAAGGAAAGTACATAACGGTGCACTTAAATAAGGTGTAAATACACCGTATACAAATGCGATTGCACAGAATACTGAACCGCATATTTCGGAAATACTGCTTACGTTTTTATTCAAATTGCAGAGCCTGTTTTGGAGCATTATAACCATCAAATACACAAAGTGCGTGCAAAAATACTCAAATACATATGAAAAATTACCGCCCATGGAAAAACACAAATTGATCAGCGGGTGATTTAGGTAAACGGCATATATAAGGCACATAAAGAAGAACATATACGAATAATTGCTCTTGCCGCTAATTGCGAGAATAAGCGAGAACAGCGCACCGAAGAATATCAATGTCATGATAAAGTTGTTTATCAAAAACTTAAATGCTCTGGTGATATTGATTGAATACGGCTTGCCGAGTGTCGGCGGTGACGTAATTCCCGCTTTAATGCCGGATGCGTCCTTGACGGCGATTGTTATATATGTTTCGCCGGAGGCAGCGAAAAATGTGCAGCGGTTTTGTATTTGTGCTTTGTAATTATGTGTATCGCCGACCTTTAAATACAATTTGTCATTGATGTATAACTCATATGCCGAGTAAACCTGCGGCATTTCAAGTGCATAAAAACCCTCTTTTTCGGGGAAGTTTATTTTCATTCTGTATGTTCCGATAAAGGTATTATTTTTTGTTTGGCTTGTGTACGCTGACTCAGTATCACCGATTGAAACATATTTCATATTCGGAAGTGAAGTTTGATTTTTAAAATATGTCGGAGTGAGAAGTGCGTCTTCGTAAAATTCCCAATCCTTTATAAGAAAGTGAAACGAATTGCTGTCAATTTCCTCTTGCGAAAGCGTCAATACGCCTTTTTCGGGCTGGAGCTTGCTGTATGTATATTTGTTATTGAAAATATATAAAAATTCTGTAATCAAAGAGATAAGAACTATTGCGATAATAAAAATTACCGCAATAGTCTTAACGCGTTGCTTATTTTCCATAGTAATCATAGTGACCTTTATTCTCTTATAATATCTTTTAATTCATAAGTTAAATACTGTTTCTTTACCTGTTGATTTTCACGTTTTTTAATCGGAACATAATCTCCGTTTTGCATTAAAAAATCATTGCCCGAAACAGTGTTGACGTAATCAAAATTTACGATAAATCCTTTACAGCAGTTTGAAAAACGGCTGTCTTCTGTTAAAATTGACGCACATTGTGAAAATGTGTTTTGAATTTCAATCGTCTTGTCCTTCAAATGAAGCCGGACTTTTCTGTTTGTAACATCTATGTACATTATCGAATCATATGCTATTTTAAGTTTTATTTCGGGTTTTGTTTTGTACAGAACCGATAATGATTTTGAAGGTTCTTCGTATTTTTCAAAATATCTCTGCATAAGTGACTCAACTGCATCTTTTGTTATCGGTTTTACAAGATAACAAAAAGCATTTACACTGTAACTTTCACAAGCGAAGTTATTGCTTGTGGAAAGGAAGATGATTTCAACCGAACTGTCTGTTTTGCGTACAGTGCTTGCAGCTTCAATTCCGCTCATACCCGGCATATATATGTCAAAGAAAATCATATTATATTTGTTATTTTCAAATTGCGTGACAAAACTTTCGGCATCGGAAAAGTCGGATATTGTAACGTTCATATTTCTTTCGGAGAAATATTCGTTAAGGTAATTTACAAGCGTTTCTCTGCCGACGGCTAAGTCATCAACAACTGCAATATTCATCGTGTTCACCGCCTTATGGATTTAAGAGCTGTCAACATTTTGCCGATATACTCTGATTATATTATATCATTGTAAAAATAATAATTCAACATATAAAATTGAGTTTCAGTTAATAAACTTGAGTTTCGGTGCGGAAAATTGCTTTTAAAACTTGCAGAATGCGTTTGATGCAAAATCTATTGAATTTTGATTTTCGGTATATTATAATTTTATCAGAAAGCAATGAGATACAGCAGAATATAAGGAGATATGAGATGGGATTTTTTGATTCATTTAAGTCCGGAGCAAAAGATGTCTTTAAGGGGTATGATAAAGTTAAGCTAAATGATAAGATTACATATGATGAACTTTATGAGATTATGAAAGACGAAACATATTCTGTCGGTAAACCTGAGATTACGGGTTCGGGATTAATGAGATGTATTCAATTTCCTGCTGTGGATAAATATAAAATCCAAATTGCCATAACTTCAAAAACGATTACAATTTCAAAAATATACAGCGGTGCAGGCGGTTTGGCGAAAGAGATAATCGGTGACGCTTTTACAAACGGAATGTATGATATAGTCAATGAAGAAAATATTGACCTAAACAGAGCAACCAGAGAAGTAGGGGAAAAGCTTAAAGTTCTTTTGGAAAAAAGGGGCTTGGCTTAAAAAATATAAAAAAGAGGAATAAATTTCTTAATTGATGTATATTAATTAAGAAGTATGTTAAAAGGAGGAAATGGAATGAAATCAAAGGTAGTGGCATTAATTCTCTCTATCTTTTTGGGGGAACTTGGAATCGACAGATTTTATCTTGGCTGCCGTTGCAGGTGTTGACGCAGAATAATTGATTTAGAAATTTAAAACAGTCCCCTAAAAAATCCGATATTTTATTGGACTCCAGATAAAATATAAGTACATTTTATCTGTACTGCAAAAATTGAAAAGCGGCAGCATTAGCTGTCGCTTTTGGAGTAATTGGGGATGTTTTTTTGAAAGAGAGAGATTATGGCAAAGAAAAAAGGGTGTTTATTTAAAATAGGAATTGCATTATTAATATTTATAGGCATGATATTTGTGTTGTTTTGTATGGTTTTGATTATGCCGTCGGAGGAGTATGAAACGGTTAATTACGATATTCCGAATATGCGTGATTATTATACTCACATAAAGGGCGACGGAGAGGATAAAGTTACACTTATGGTGTATATGGTAGGTTCTGACCTTGAAAGTGACGGCGGAGCGGCGAGTGAAGATATTGCCGAAATGACGGCGGCAAATGCGGATAATATTAATATTACATTACAGACAGGCGGAGCGGCCGCGTGGGAAAATGCAAGCATAAGTGACGGAAAAACGGAACGTCATATAATTAAAAACGGTGAATTGCAGAACGTGGCGAACTTGGGTGAAACACAAATGACGTCCCCTAATACGCTGACTGATTTTATAAAATGGTCTGCCTCAAATTATCCTGCCGACAGATATGAACTTTTGCTTTGGAATCACGGCGGCGGTACGGCACTTGGTTTCGGATATGACGAAATGTATCCTGATGATATGCTGTCGCTGTCACAGATAGGAAATGCTCTGTCATACAGCGGAATTAAGTTTGATATTGTAGGCTTTGACGCGTGCCTTATGGGTACGATTGAAACGGCATATATGCTTGAACCGTATGCGGATTATCTTGTTGCGTCGGAGGAATATGAGCCGGGAACGGGTTGGTATTACAGTGAATGGCTTAAAAATTTGTCTGACAATACGTCAATGCCGACTGTCGAAATAGGTAAGAAGATTGTGGAGGACTATATAAACGGTCCTGATTCGAGTTTTTTTGATTCAAATACGCTTTCAATCGTAGATTTGAGAGAAATTCCTTATACATATTCAAAGCTATGCGAAACAATGCAGCAGGAAGAAGGAGTTTTGGACAGCAGATATTCCGTAATATCGCAGGCAAGATACAATGCAAAATCATTCGGTGACGGTGAGTATGAACAGATTGATATAAAATCATATCTTGAAGAATGCGGCAAGAGTGATACGGAATTGGGCAAGGTGCTTAGAAGTGCGGTTAAATATTCCGGCAGTTCGTCTTACAATTCAAACGGACTTGCAATGTATTTCCCGTATGACTACCCCGACTATTACGCGGAAATAAAAACAGAAACAGATAAGTTCGGTTATAACGGCTACAACAGCTTTTTCGATAAATTTTTGAGCATTATGGGTACAGGACAGATGAATTATTCGAGTGAGAATGATTATAGTAATTATTCCTGGTATGACAATACAAATTACGATACCTATAATGTATCAGATAAGTTGGAAGTAAAGGACAATGGTGATTATTTCGCATTGTCGCTTTCAGACGAGGAATGGGATAAAATAAACGGAATTAATGTATGGGTGTATGTTGATGACGGCGATGGTTACGTTGACTTGGGTTCGGACAATGTGTATGAATTTGACGATGACGGTGATTTAATGGTTGATTTCGATTATTATTGGGTTGCATTAAACGGTCAGGTTGTTCCGTTTTACTTTGAATACGAAACGCCGGAGAACGTAAAGGACGGATACACATACGGCTATGTCCCTGCGGTGCTTAACGGCAACGAGCAGATTGAAATAATGATTTATTGGGACGAAAAGCACCCAGACGGTTATTTGGCAGGTTACAGACCGTACAGCGAAGAAGAAAATATATCAGTTCCGCAAAAAGGCTTTAAGCAACTTAAAAACGGCGATACGTTGGAATTTTTATGCGATTACTATACATATGACGGTGAATATGACGGAGTGTATTCATATGGTGATAAAATCGTTGTAAACGGCGATATTACTGTAGGTTATGAATATGTCGGCGAGTATGACACGAATATTTGTTATGAGCTTACCGATATATATAACAACAGTATAACAACCGAAATGATAGAACTTAAAATGAATTAAAAAACTATATGGAGGGAAAGAAGATGAAAAAATTTATAAGCACATTACTGTGTATTGTATTTGTTGCGGCACTTATGCCCGCACAAATTGCAAAGGCCGACAGCGATGTTATGAGTGTCGCAAATCAAGTAAAAGTACCTATATTGAATGAGCAAACGTACAACAACAAAAAACTTATGAATAAGTACACACGCGATATGTCGGATTGGTGGGCAACCGATTTGACATTGACGGCGGGAATGTTGTTCAAGAGATGTGATGTGGATAATGCGTATTATCAATACTGGGGTTCAATCAATGAGGCGGTTGAAACTATGGGTATGGCTTACGTTTCGACATTCAGAGGACACGATAACGGATTTTGGTCAACGAGTTTTAAGCTGAAAGACAGCGTTGCAAACAATTCCGTATTTCCCGAATTGGAAGCGACAGGTCAGCTTATGATGAGGTTCGGCGCTAATTTGATAGGTAATCACGCAAAAATGTCCTTTAAGAATACTATGATTCGAGGTGAGGGGAAAAAGGACAGCGGTTGGTTTAAACTTCAAAGCGGTGATACGTTAAACAATAAGTTTAAAATGCAAGGTGTATTTGATGCAAAAGTAAAAAAACCATATGTGTTCTTTGCCGATATAACAAAGCCAACTGTTAAATCGGCAAAAATGAACGGCACTGTACTGTATCTTGATATGGGTGAAAAGCTGAGAAGTATTGAAAACGGAAAGATTACGTTGACGCTTTATGCGACAAACGTTGAAAGCGGCGTTCAAAATATGGAACTTACTGCGACTTCCGGCGGTATAAACGGAAATGAAATATTTTTCTATGTACACGCACCTAAAAATGTTAAGGAATATCAAATTACGAAGATTAAGAGCATAGAGTATGACAAAAAAGAGTACACCGGTCAAATGTACGGTATAGCTTATGCCGACAAATATTTGGCGAGAAACGAAGAACCGCGATTTAAGGTTATAGACAACGCACCAGGATTAATTCCGGAATACTTTACCGCCACATCTCCGATTACGGACTATGCCGGCAACAGCCTTGACATTCATACAAAGGATTTGACGAGTTACTCACTTTTAGTCGATAAAAAAGTACCTGAAATTGACAGCGTTGAAATTGCGGGGAATATGATAGCAGCAGATTCAACGTCATATTCACAGCCAAGCGATTGGCCTGAAGATATTGACAAGAGCAGTGTGTTTGCAGGTGTCGGCGATACATTAACTTTTTCTGCAATGACAACGGAAAAAATTAAAACGAGTGAAAAAAGTTCAGTGACTGCCGAACTTAATATATCGCAAAACGGAAGTAAAGCAGTGCTTGAAACCGAAAAATTTGAAGATATGTATGACGGCGTAAACAAGCGGACGGCAACGAAGATTACGTTTAAACCGATTACGATAACCGCCGATATGACTTGTGATAATAGCGAGCCTATAAGAATTGAAAAAATAAACACAGCAAACGTAGTCGATTTGTATAATAATGAGTTGGCAACGCAGAAAATATCGAAAAATCCGAAACAGCAGATTTATTTTGACAATATCGCACCGACTGTAAATGTCGGTGAAATAACCGGTGATGTAAACAGCGGTGAATTTTGCATACCGCTGAATTTCAGTGACGGAAAAGGCACGGTATCTGATTTTGACGGATTGACGGCAAGTTTTGCGTGGTGCTATGACCAAGATAAGCAAATTCCGTTTAAGTATGCTGTGACGACTTCCGCCGATACACCGAGTGAGTATAAAGAATCGGTGCTTAACAATGAAAATAACCTTGCGTGGAATAAATTCGATTTGCCTGTAAAAGATTATTACTTACATATTAAAACCGATAATTCCGAAATCAAAAACACAAAACTTTATTTCAGAACAGAGGACTGGGCAGGAAATGTGGGTGAACAGTCTGTTGATACGGATATAAATATTGACCGTGTAGCACCGAGTATTGCGCTTATGTCGATGAATACCGAGTATGAAAACGATACCGCAAAGATATTGGCAAAGGTACGTGTAACCGATTTTAACACGGACGGCTTGAATGTTAAATATCAGCTTGTAGACAAAGGTGTTGAACCGACCGACAGTGATTGGTCGGAGGGCTTGCTTAATGACGGAGTTTTTGACTTTGAAACTAAATTTGACGCGGCACAAAAATATGAAAAAGAATTGCTTGTGTATGCGACAGACTTTAAAGGTAACAAGTCGAATGTTTCACGTTATGAGGTGTATGCCGACTTGACAAAGGCAAAGGCAAAATATACGGTTGTAAGCGATTTGTCACAGATACATACAAAGCCTGATGTGCAAATTTCGGCACCTGACAATCCCGACAATAAAGCTAATGCCGCCACGCGTGTAACACTTACAATGGGTGACAAGACTTACGCAAGCGTATATGACAGTGCCGACAGTAAAAACATATTTGATTTTGACGGCACATGGTATGCGGTTACATACAACGAGGATAAAACCGGTTTTGACGGAGTAACCGCTCTTACGGCGGACGGAGTGAATGAACTTAAAAACTTTTACGGCACAGTAAACGTAAAATTTGAAAGTGCGTTTGCAGATTTGACACCTGTAAGCGGTGCAAGTATAAAGCCGTCAAATTCCGAAGAAGAAGTGACATATCAATCGGAGGGCGACTTTAATGTTATGACCGCACCTGTACTTGATAATGTATATAATCTTGAATTTACTTCAATAAAGGACAGTAACGGAGATGTTATTAAAGCCACAGGAGTGGGTGATGACAAGCACATAAGAAGAAACGGCGATATGACTGATGTCAGAATTAATTTTGAATTGTCAAATACAAAAATTGCCGATTGGGTTACGGATAATTTGGACTTTGATAAATCGTATGTGACAATAACAAATTCGGAAAACAACGAGGTTTACAACGCAAAGCTAAGCAGAAATGCAAGTCAAACTCTTGCAATGCCGCTTAGAGATAAAGACGGTAACTTGCTTGGAACGGATACATACAGAATTGCGGTTTATTTGTATCAGACAGGCAGTGACAGCCCTGCCGAATTTAAGTGCGATACGGCGGTACTTCTTGACAATATCAAAACGTCGGCAGATGTCGGTGTAAACAGATATGAAATTATTCCCGAACACGAATATTACCCTATTCCTAATCCGATACCGTCAATCGTAAAAGAAAGCGATACGGCATTTAAAACAATCAATATCGGTAATGCTGAATTTAAGGAGATTGACCGTAATGAAGATGAGGGATATTCATTAGAACAGAATATGGCACATATCGTCAAAATGACGCTTAAGAGCAATGATGTTTCAAAAGAATTGTGCGGTGAAACAATCGGTAAGGCAGAGGGATTCCGCTTGTGGAATAAAGCGTGCAATGGCGGAGAAGATTTACCGTTTGAAAAGACTACTGACCTAACAAGAGAATACGAGATAAATTTAATGCAAAACCCTGCAAAAGAAACTCTTGACGGAGTAACGGCAACGGGCGGTTTGCAATTTGAAAAGGGAAGTAACACTTTCTGTTATCAAGTTAAATTGGAAAACGGCAATGTATCGCCGATATATGAGTTCACGGTAAATATGGTTGAAAGTATACCGCAGATTGCAATGGATTTTGATATGAACGAATCGCAGAATTATACGGACGACAACGGAACAATGCACGTTATCTCCGCTGATGCGACCGTAAAAAATGCTTTCTCCGAAAACGGTAATATAACGGTATATTATGTTCACAGAGAGGATTACAGCAGTTGGACTGCCGATGAAATCGGACTTGACGAGGTTGTTACATTGAAGGGTGATAGTGCCTTTAATTATCAGAACTGTAGACAAGACGAAAACGGCAGAGATAGGCTCAACTTTGCATTTATTGCGATAGACGAATCCGGTAATTCTGTTTCATATATTCCGCAGTTCAAGGAAAAAACGAAATATACCTTTGAAAATGATGCATTGACAGTAACTCAAGCAAATCTTAACACATTCAACCAGGGTGATTATATTTATAATTTTTATGCAAAAAATCTTGACATGGACAAAAGCTCTTTTACAGTTGTGAAAGACGGCGAAACGTACAATATGCCTATGAAAAACTATCAATATCCGAATGAATTGGGTTTTGAGGGCGGTTATTATCGTGAGGACAGCACGTCCACTAATTTGAGTATAGACTTTACAAGACCATGGAGTGTGGAAAAGGCAGGCGAGCCTTTCTTTGACAGTATTACGTTTAACTTTGTAGGTGTGCATGGTGACACAGCAACGAGAACGTATACCAAAGACGATGAAAATTACGGAAGCTTGGTAACAAACTTTAAATATGAAGAACCGCGATTTGTTAAAGTTTCTGATGACGATTCATTAGCGGATTACAGTTATATCTGCAATGACAGAGGTGTTAAGGTATACTTTAACGGATATTTAAAATTAAAGGGCGATACGGTTTATGCGTCTGCTCACTATCTGCCGATATACTCAAACGGTAAATACGAAGTTGAGGGCGAGGATATGTTCGGCAATACATGGACAATACCTGTAACTGTTACACTTCTTGCAGACGGTCCAAAGGTTACAATGTCAACTTTGTATAAGACAAAGGGCGATATTACGGCGAATATTGAATACACTTCTCCCGTAACTGTTACGGAAAATGACGGAAACACATTTGCAAAAATCGAAAACAACGGAACAAATAACGTAACCGTAACCGCAACACAGCCTACAAAGGTTACAATGAAGTGGACAGACAACGGAGCTGAAAAGAGTAAAATATTAAATATAACCAATAATGAGATAAAACCGATAAAGCCGAAAGTTGTATGGGATTATGACGAAGATGATGTGGTTGACGGCTGTATATACGGCGAAGTAACCGCAAAGCTTGTTGATGAAAACGGCTCAACACTTGTTGATACCGCAACGGGCGAAACGCCGAGTCATACATTCTATCCTAACAGTGAAACGGAATTTACATTCAGGAATTACAAAAATCAAAATGATACTTTGGGTGAAGATTATACAGTTACGCTTGATGTAACACTTAAAGATTATCAGCCGCCCGAAGAATATGTCGATACAATGCCGCCGAGTGTTGAAATGGTTGGTTATACCGTAAGGGGCGGCGTGGCACAAAGTAAAAAACTTGTGCTTAATCTGTATGATGATAACAAGCATTACTTAAATCCGTCACTTCCTGATTTAAGCGGCGGAGGCTATGAAACAGTTACCGACAGTATATCATTTATGAAGAAAATGGGTTGGTCGTCACATTACAGATTTAATGTAATCGTGTCTGATATAAACGGTGTAAAGCTTATTGCAAAAGCGGGACTTAATGCCGAAACACCGACATTTGATTCAACAAGTGATACGATTGACGGAGTGAGTGTAAACGGCAGAACCGTTGATATAACAAAGAACGCGGAATTTACATTGTTTGCGGTCGACAGCTGTAATAATGTCACCGAAATTCCGCTTGTTGCGGATAACTTGGGAGAAGCGCCTCAGCCGCATTTGCAGAAAGTCGTGTCGGGCGATATGCAGACTGTAAAGGTGTACCTAATACCGCCTGAGGACAGTGACTTTACAAACCTTGTTATGACTAATGACAACGCAAAACAGGAAACAAGTGACGGAGAATACAACGGCTTGTATTATATAGAAGTAACAGACAACGAAAATATTGTTATAAACTACACATACACATATAAAGGTGAGAACGAAAGCGGTGAATTAAAAGCAGCCGTTACGGAAATAGACAATTCACCTGCACATAAAATCAGTGAAGTTTGGTCTGAAAACGCAAAGAGCAGTAAGACAAATAAATCCGTTACGGCACAGCTTAGATTTGATAAGCTCATCACGAAAGCGGAATGGAAAAATCAAAGCGGTTATCTTCCTGAAATATATAAACTTGATAATCAAGTTACAATTTCATATTCGGAAAATGCACCGACTATGACGCTTGTTTGCACAGCCGTAAACGGTCAAGTGTGTGAAATTACTTTGAATGAGGTTAAGAACATCGACAAAAACGCACCGATTATTACCGAAACAATTCAGCCGTCCGAAAATCACCGTAAAGTGACAGTGACTTTAAAAGCCGACAAAGAAGTTATTTTCAGAGAAAACGGAAAACAGGGAACTGAATTTACACGAGTAATAAACGCAAACGGCGAATATATATATCACTTTGCGGACGCTGCAGGCAATCTGACGGAAAAGGTTGTTAAGGTTGACAGCATCATTGATAAAGATTTGTCGCTTACATTCAGTCTTGCAAGTGACGGTACAGACAGTAAGGAGTCACCGGATAAACTCGGTCGTTTAAAGGTTGGTGACACTGTATATGTGAGTGCAAACAGAAACTGTACGGTAACATGGAACGGTGACACAACAGGTCAAAATCTTACGGCCGGTGCGTGGACGAAGTTAACCGTATCGGAGGATTTGGCAGGCTTGTATCCTACAATAAAGGCAAAGGACGAATATTCAAATACAAAGTATTATCACTTTATGCAGATAGCAATGCCGGATAAAAAAGCACCGACTATCAAATTGAAAAAGGAAACGGTGGAAATCGACTTAAATTCAGAAGATATTTTGTCACAGCTTAAAGCGAATATGACGGTAAGCGACAACGAAACCGAAAAGGACAAAATCAAGCTTGATGTTACTTACACAAAACCGCAGACAACGGGAACCGTAAGGGTGACTTATACCGCAACTGACGAGGCAGGAAACAGCAGTGAAAGATACGGATATATCTATTTCTATGAGGATACTCAGCTTAGAGTCAGCGTAAACGGTGAGTATATTTACAGAGATATGATTGTGCTAAGCAAAAACGAGGCACAGAACATTGTCGTTGAAAGCAATGGCGAGCCGTACAGTGTTAAATATAAAAACGGTATAAAGACAGTCGGTCAAATGAAAATCGGTGCGACTGAATTGGCGAAGAATAAGGATAATACAGAGCCGATTACATTCGTTCCGAAAAAGGCGGGGTATTATACATTTAATGTACAAACGCAGGGACGTGACAATTACAGATTTGTAATTTACGTTCAATAATGAAAAAAGGAGGTTTACTATGCTGCAAAGATTAAAAAAGATTATATCAGCCTTAACCGTAACAGCGATGATTTTCGGTATAATGCCTATCGGCGCGTTTGCCGAAAATCTGAATAAGGCGGATTACGAAGAATTGAACGACGGTTATTTGAAAGTCGTTGTTTCGGCGAAAAACGGCGGTTTTCTGATAGATACCGTTGAGGGAGATAAGCTGAACAAAGCAGATGATAATAAATATCTTTTGTTTCCCGATGAAAATTATGATACATCATATACCTCTTTTCGTGTAAAAAGAGGTGATGAGGTAAAGGACTATATTTTCGGAAGAAAATACGGTTTCTTGGGTAAGGACAGCAGTGACGTCACTTTGGTGAAAAACAGTGACAACATTGTCGCAACGTGGAGCGTTGACGGTTTGACTTTTACGCAGACCGTCACGCTTGCAAATACAAAATCGGCTCTGCACGGTATGGCGTCAATTTCATACGGTGTAAAGAGTACGGACGGAAGAAGTGCGGACAGTGTTCAGGCAAGAGTTATGCTTGATACCGCACTCGGTTATCAGGATTATGCGGTGTATGAATTGACGAAAAAGGACAGTACATATGAGCAGATACAATCCGAAACGGTTATTGATAACTCTGACGGAGAAGCATACAACAACGCATTATTCGGATACGACAATCCGAAAGCACCGTCCGTAACGGCTTATACGGTGAATGCGTCGATTAACAATAAAATTGTCGCACCGTATCAAATAGCGTTCGGACATTGGAACAACCTTGCGTCAAGTGTATTCGATTTTGAGCCTGATAACTCGTTGACGTTTACAAATCCGTATAACGAAAAATATTTGACTGCCGACAGTGCGTATGCTCTGTATTTCGATATGGGCAGTGTGGCGGCAAACGGTGAGGGCAATACCGTTGCGACAAATTACGGTATATATTCAAACGTAACCGTAAATAACGATGATAAGGTTGCGATAAATTTTTCATCTGAACTCGGAGCAATGCAGCTTACCGATACAAAAGACGAATACAAACCGCAAACGGCGGACGGTAAAAACGGTGATTTCAGCGTGTCAACGCAAATTAAAAACGTGTCGCAGAATGAAATGAAACAAATTGCCGTTGCGGTATATCCGCAGGAGGGAATAACACCGTATGACTTGTCGGGGAATCTTGACGTTACAGCTTCATATTCAAACCCTTTCAGTGTTGATATTATAGATTTTAACGCAGATGAAGAACGACAGGTTGTGTTTAACTTTAATGCAGAACCGCTTACGGCTACCGATTACAGAAAAATCGAAGTGCGTTGTTATGACGTGAGCGGAACGGACGGTAAATTACTTTCCGAAAACTTAATCGGTCAGAGAAGTATATATCTTCTTTGCCCGGGTGCAACAGGCGACAGGGTTTCGTTTATAAGCACCGCACCCGAGATTGTTTATAACAGAGGAACAAGACATATTTACCTTGCAGGTCAGAATTTCAATTTGCTTAAAAATAAGAGTGAATACGATATAAAGGTTACGCCTTTAAACGGCAGTCAGCCGTTGACTGTAAGTGCGGAAAACTTCATTTTGGATACCGAAAACAATACGGCGGATTTGATACTTGACGAGCTTATGTCGGTCGGTACATATCAGATTGTATTTGATATGAAAGATCCAACTAAAAAAGATATTACGTCTGACGCACTGAAGTTTAATGTCAGTGATGATATTGCATATCAAGGCGGCTCTTACGGAGTTGTCACGATTGAAAAAGACGGCGATAACAAGTATGCCCTAAGGGCGTATAAAGACGAAAAGGAATACAGTGACGAAGTTCCAAATGCTCAGAATATCTCTTTGCTTGAACTTCGCGGTGACTTTACGTTAAAATATGAAAACGGTAAAATTGCAGAGGCAGAGGCTGTTTCTCTTGAAACGGTAGACCATAAGGCGAAAAGTACAATAAATATCAGTAATTGTCTTGATATTGAAAAAGGTACTGTAACCGTGTCTGTCGAAAACGTCGGTCAGGACGACCAAACTATCAATATAGATATAGACGGCGAAGTTTATACAACAGGTGCAAGAACAAAGGTTTGGAGCGGTGTATGTGCGATTTCGTCATTTGAAAACGGCTCCGAATCAACACTTTTGCAGTACACAAACGAGGGCGAGCAGACAGGTGACGTTGAAAACAGCGTTGCAAATACAAACGGTATTATGCTTATGTGGCCGGGTGCGGCAAGTACCGCACAAACCATTGCGGGAATGGTGATGGAATTCAGATACTGTCAGTTCGGACAGATGGCGACAGTTGACGGTGAAGTTACTTCAAAAACACCGAAACAAAGAGTAATCGCATTCGGTGCGCAACTTTCACCTGATTTTCTTGTTCCGTCAAACTTTGATTGGAGCAACAGAAAAACTTCCGCAATGGAGGTTGCACAACTGAAAATGGCGAGCAGTAATTACACTCCGTCACAGCTTAGAGATGTACAGGACAGATATGCCGAGGACCAAGAGGAATGGGAAGACGCAGAGGGCGGAAGTTTGAATTTGTATATCCATGATATACTTTTCGGCGGCGGATTTATCGGATTTAATACGTCTGTTGAAGTAGAAGTTCCGTCATATGCGGACGGACTTCCGAGCGTTGAGGGTACTCTTGATTTAAAGGTTATGAACAACGAATACACTATCGGCGTTCAAGGCAGTGCCGATATGATGGCATTTGAAATGGAGGCGGAAATTCGTCTTAGAAGTAACAACGGAATACCTATTCCGGATAAATTATATTTCTATGCAGGCGGATTTACACCGGGCATAAATGTTGACGGAATGGGCGTATTTTGGATTAAAGGTGCAGGCGGCGGTATAGATAATCTGTTTGAAACGATTTATCCGTCCTCATCCGTACCGCCTATAACGCTTCTGCTAAGCGGACAATTCGCTTTGTTTGATGTTCTTTCCGCAAGAGGTGATGTAAGTATCAGTCCGAGAGATTTGAGTATTGCACTGTCGGACGTGAATGTTGCGGGAATTACACTTATAGACTATGCGGGAATTGAATGTGCATGGTATCCCGAACTTAGATTTGCAGCGGGAGTGTCTATCGGTATATTCGACGTTATTTCGGGTGATGGACATTTAATTGTGGAAAAAGATAAGGTTAAGGATAAGTATTTCTGGGAAGGCTATGCCACAGCAGTGGTAAGTATTCCTAAAAAAATACCGATTTTCGGCGGTATAGAAATAGGCTCTGCCGATTTGGGTGTCAATGCAGAAAAAATATGGGGTGCTTTGCACGTTTTGAAAATTGACGCAGGTGTAACATATTATTGGGGCGGCGATGTAGATTTTGCTTTCGGTAAATATGACGCACCGTAACCGACTATTGAGTTGAGTGCGGAGGGTATTCCTGTTTATTACGATGAAAAAACAGACCGTACCTTGTATATGAAACTCAATAACAGTATTCGCACATTGGCGTCAACAGACGATATATCATTGTTCGGCTCAAACGGTGCGACGGTATCATCGCTTGCGGGTAAAACGGTACATTCGGTTAATTTCGGCAAGTATAACAACGGAAACGGAATACTTACAATTTCGTATGATGCACCGAGTCAGCTTATTGCGGAAACATATGCAAAGAATATTGAAATGGAAAATTATCCGATAGTATGGTCAGACAGTTCAAAAACGGCAGACGATACAGCCAACGCAAATGCAAACGCAATGTTGAATTGGAATGAGGATACAAAGAAAGCAACCGTTACAATAACGGTTACAGATGAAAATTACTTTAATAAAGCATTGCAATTAAAAACAGGTATTGCGTCAAGCGTGACTATATACGCACTTTCAAAGTTGCCGACAATCGACAATGCGGTATTGAACAATAATACGGTAACGTGGTCGGGCGAAGATTTGGATAAATTCAACAGTCTTACAATTTATGCAGAGGACAGCAATAACGAAGTTTATCCGTTGTACAAAACAGAAAATGTTAATGACATAAAGAGTAAGAGTGCAAATATAACAATGCCTGAAAATATGCCTAGCGGTGAATATACGGTAAAAGTTGTTGCGACAACGACAGACGAAAGTGCTAACCCTGTTGTGACAACCGATAAAAAGCTTAATTATACCAATCCGTCACAGCCGTCCGCACCGACATTTAATGTGGCATTGGGCGGTGATTACAGTATTGATTTGACAGGTATAAATCAAGATAATTATGACGGCTACAAGGTAAGTATATATGAAGTTCAAGACGGTAAAAACGTACCGACTGTATTTGACAATATGACTGTAAGCGGAAGTGATGTGATTACGGTCGGCGGTCAGTATACAAAGACGGTTACGGTGGATAAGAACGGAAATATCGTGAATGAAAACGACCTTACGGAAGATGAGAAAAAGGATATAAAAACGCAGACCGAACAAGTCGGACTTGTAAGCGGTAAGCAGTATGTGGTAGGATTAAAGGGTTATAAAAATACATCTTCGGGCGGTCAGATTGTTTCTGCTGAAACGCTGTCGTCACCTGTGACAATGGTTGAGCCTAAAAAGGCTGATGTAACACTTAAAGCACAAAATGCGGTAAGTATTGACGGTACAGATACGGTTAAAAGCAGTAATGCAGTCATAGACCTTGTATCTGATATGAATGTTTCCGGCGAATGGTCGTTGGACAGCGGTGAAATGAGCGGTACTGTTTCGGAAAAAACTATGTCGCAGAGTATAAATCTTGACGGCTTAGAGGACGGTACGCATATAATAACCTTCAAGGGCGAAAACGATTCAAAAGACGGTACATTGTCGGAGTATATGTTTACTGTCGATACACTTCCTCCGAGATTGCAAATAAGCAGTCCGAATAACGGCGGATTTTTCGAGGACACTGTTACGGTTAAGGGTATCAGCGACAGTGGTGCGAAAGTGTATATCGGTGCGGAAAATCAAGAAATGCAGGAAGTGACTGTCGGAGATGACGGCAGTTTTGAAAAGACTGTTACACTTGATAATTCTATGGCATATCAAAATATAGTTGTGTATGCTGCAGATGAAATCGGCAACGAAACAGTACCTGTAACATTACAGCTTACAAACAAAGCACTCGGCAATGACGACAGTGTACTTCAAATGTACATTGACGGAAAAGAGTGCAGTGACAGTACAATTAAAGCCGGCACAAGCGGTCAGCTTTCGCTAAAGGTGAAAACCGATAACAGAATTATTGAAATCAATGACGACAGTGCGGCGGCAAACAGAATTGAATGGAACGTTTCGGCAATAGAAGGAGCGGCGAATGTTGATGAAAACGGCTACATTACAACTGATGAAAAAATAAACGGTGTAGTAAGTGCGACTGTTGATAATCAGAATGTATATACCGTTTTGGGCGGCAAGGACAGCACTGATATTCCAAGTGAAAAAATTAAAGTGAATGCGTCGGCAGGTACGGCAAGAAAGACGCATATCACGATTAATCTTGATACGGCGATTGAGGGAATGACGGCAGATAATTTTGTTGTGCTGAACGGTGATAAGAATGTGGAACTTACAGCGGTTAAGGCAAGCAGTGATAATAAGACATATACGTTGTACGGCACGTTTGATACGTCTGTGACATATACCGTTACGGTTAATTTGACGGGTACAACGGTTGAAAACACTCACATTATCGCGAGCAGTCCGCTTATGATTAAACCAAGTTCGGGCGGTGGCGGAGGAGGAAACTCCGGCAATGTAACTTATAAAATTACAGTTGTTCAGTCCGAAAACGGTAAAATCAGTCCGGACACCGTAACCGTAAATAAAAACGAAAGCAAGACATTTACGATAACAGCTGATGAGGGTTACGAAATTGAGGACGTAATCGTAAACGGCGAAAGCGTCGGTAAGGTGAGCGAATATACGTTTGAAAAGGTGAATGCAAAAGCTGAAATTACTGCAAAGTTCAAAAAGATTGATACTGTGCCTAATCCGTCAGATAAGCCTGAGCCGACTGATTGGGATAATCCGTTTGTTGACGTAAGTAACAACGATTGGTTCTATAATTCAGTTAAGTACGCTTATGAAAACGGTTTGATGTATGGTGTGAGCGATACGGAATTTGCACCCGACGGTGACGTTACAAGGGCTATGTTTGTAACAGTTCTTTATAGAACAGAGGGTGAACCGTATGCGGAAAATTCAAGCTTTGTTGATGTGGCAAGTGACAGTTATTACGCAAATGCAGTGTCATGGGCGGAAGAAAATAAAATTGTCAGCGGTGTGAGTGATACCGAGTTTGCACCTGATATGAGTATAACCCGTGAACAAATGGCGGCGATTGTTTATCGTTATGCGGAATACAAAAATTGTGATATAACGGTAAATGAAACGGCAAATTATGTTGACAGTGACAGTATTTCGGATTATGCAAGGAATGCGGTTGATTGGCTGTCAGAGCAAGAAATAATGTCGGGTAATACCGACGGTACTTTCGCTCCGCAGGCGAATTCCACAAGAGCACAAACAGCGGCAGTGTTTATGCGTATTAATGAAAAATTGAAGTAATCAAAATGGCGGTTTAAAACCGCCATTTTGTATTTTTTAAGTAAAATAAACGTAATTTGACATGGTGTGAGGTATAGTGTAGAATATATATGGGTTTATAAAACCCCAAGATACAAAAAGGGCAATAACGTTTGGCAAAGCGGACGCAAGGCGGTTGTCTCTGCTATTCCGAAAGGAGCAGCATATGAGTGAATTTACTCTTATAATTATAATTGTATTTTTGCTTGTTATAGAGATAAAAAAATAACCGTCTATCTGCGAAATAGACGGTTAAGGTAGAATTTTTCTACAAAACGTTTACATTCTGCAAAGACAACTGCTGTTGCCCTTATCTTGTATCTAAAGTATAACATAGTATAAAAATTATGTCAAGCACGTTTTCGGACGTGCTTTTTGTAAAAAATCAACGTTTAAGTGGTTTACTAAACAGAGATTAGGACAGCTACGATAGAATAAAAAGGGTGATTTGTTATGAAAAAGTTATTTGTGTGAAGAATTGATGTGTTGTGGCAATTAAAGATAGATGTATAAAGCAAAGCAGGACAATGCAAAATGCTTATGAAATGGGAAAAAGCCCATAACAAAAAAATATCCGAACAAAAGTTCGGATATTGCAACTTGTGGTACACCATCGGTCGGACTTGTCGAACCTGTCGATGTAAGTAACGCGTCAACGTAGCTGTCTATGTCTACACTGTCATTTGGTTTTGACGGTGTAAGATTGAATATGTATAATACTTTGTCGTTCCATAGGTATTCACGATACAACACCAAATTTATTAATTTCTGCCGTTGTTCTGTCGTCTTGAAATCATCAACATCTATATTTTTTAAAAATCTTTTAAATGCAGTAGCGTTAAAATTATTTTTTTCCGATTGTTTAACAATCAATTCATATTTTAATTTTTCTTTAACATTTTCCAAATCGTTTAGGCGTTGTTTTGTTGACGGGGTAAAAACACCGTTTTCGATTGCAGTCAGCAGATTGTTTATTTTTCTGTCGGTATCTTCAATTTGTGTTCGTAATGTGATTAGCTCCGCTGAATTATTTTCGGCAGTTTCTGACGCCTGTATGGTGTCTACAACAGAATTTATAATTTCGTCATTCAGAAAATTGTTTAAAATAAATTTAATAGTATTATTTTCAATAATATCTCTCTGAACGGTTGTTTTAGGGCATTTACCACCTGTTTTATTGACGGAACATTTATAATACGTATATATTCTATTCTGATGATTGCGGCCACTTTCGCCACGGATTGGGTTACGGCAGTAACCACAAAACAATTTACCTACCAATATATACTGTTCTCTTGCGATCCTGCCCGTACGTCTTTTTGCCTGTAACTGAATTTGTACACGGTCAAATAATTCATCAGATATTATGCGTTGGTTTTCGTCGTGCAATTCCAAATCGCCGTATGTATATGAACCTGTATATCGGCGGCGGTTTAAGATTTTTCGTAAATATTGATTTTTAAACAAATTGCCGTTTGACGTCCTGTAACCGTGACTATTCAGCCAATCGCATATGTCCTTGTTTATCATACCACCGGCGTACATTTCAAATATTTTTTTGACAACGGGGGCGGTATGTTCATCTGGTACGCATATATTATCAGATGTTTTTTTGTAACCGTATGGAATCAATCCGGTAGCCTTGAATTTCAACGCTGTTTCACGCATACCTCTTGAAACTTTCTGCGATAGGTCTTTGCTGAAATATTCGGCGAAACCCTCTAAAACACTTTCCATTAATGCGCCTTCGGGGGTGTCCTCAATGTGTTCCATTACAGAAACGACTTTGACGCCGTTCGAGTTCAATTTCTGTTTGTTGACAGCACTGTCATATCTGTTTCGTGCAAAACGGTCCAATTTCCATACTATTATGACATCAAAACCGCCTGTTGCACTATCAGCAATCATTTGTTGAAATTGCGGGCGGCGGTCAGTTGTTGCCGACATTGCACGGTCGATATATGTATCAACGATATAGTAGTTATATTTTTCTGCGAACTTTTCACAGTCCGCAAGCTGACCCTCAATGCTCTGCTCTGTTTGATTACTACACGAATAACGTGCATATATAACAGCCCTTTGCACTGAATTTTTAGTTTTTTTCATAAAAATAACACCTCTCAACTTGATTTTTAATCGGTGTTATGGTACAATATATATGTTTTTAATTGGTGTACCATAACACTACACTATTTCCCCGACTGTTAGTAGCAGTCGGGGATTTTTTATTTTCAACCTATTTTTTGTGAATCGGAAGAATATAAATCTTTTTTATATTTGTCTTTGACCATATCTATTGTTTGTAATATGTATTCTTGCCCTTGCACGGATAAATTTCTAAAAGTGTTTAGTAAATAATTTTCATTTTCATTTAATGTATCGTTATTATTAGTATTATCATCAATTCCCATCATTACATTGACAGAAACGTTAAGAGCGTCACATATTTTAAATAAACTATCAATATCAACCGAATTGGTACAACTTTCCCAAGATGATATTGTATTGTGTTTAACACCAATTTTTTCAGCAAGTGTTTTTTGTGACATCTTATTTTGTTTCCTATAGAATAAAATATTTTTTGCTACTATAGTTTTAATATCATTCATAATTCATATTGCCTCCTGTCCTAATTAGATAATAACACAGTCAATTCAAAAAATCAAGACAAATTTTCATAAAACGTGAAAATATTTTCAAAAAACTATTGACATTTCATAAACTATGAAATATAATATACCCATAAACTTCATAAAACGTGAAAATTGAAAGGCGGTGAATGTAATGAGTGTTGGAAAAAACATAAAGATGTATTTAGAATCGAATGGAATATCACAGAGTTTTTTATCAGAAAACACAGGAATTCCAAACAATACATTAAGTAATATGTTGAATAGCAAAAGAAGAATTACGGTAGAAGAATACTTCAAAATATGTGAAACATTAAAAAAACCGTATGACTTTTTCAAGAAAACAGCCTAAGCGGCGGAAAGGAAGTAGGAGTATGGAAATAACACAAAAAAATGTGCAAATAGCTAAAGATATTTTAAAAATAATGAATGAACAACAATGCACGGTTGCAGAGGCAAATGATATTTTAGCATTTGTGAGAAATCAAATATATACCACAACAACCGTGCAAGCTACAATTAGCACAAATTTATCTGTCTAAAATATGTGTTATATCTGTCAACTGGTCATATTGTTGTGGATTGATGTCAGATAGCTTTGCAGCAATCAAACAGGTAAAAACATCAGCTCCAACTGCAATCCTATGTGTATGAAATACACAATCAGTTCGACAAAAATCATTAAGGAAAGGACATACTTTGTTTTCATTAGGCATTATAATCACCTCCATTCTACGGTGATTATAGCATAAGTTTACAAAAAATACAAATAGAACAGCCTAACGAGGCGGAAAGAAAGTAGGAGAGAGAATGAACATTTATAAAGCAGTTAAGAAAGCAAGAAAACGTAAACGTTTTATAACACGAAAAAAATACATAAGAACGATGTTAGCCAATGTAAAGATAAAGCCTACGAATAGTACAGGATGTTGTATAGTTTTCAAGAACAACAAGTCCTCCACAAGTCGTTGGAATCCGTCCGCAGAGGACTTAGCCGCAAAAGATTGGATTATCGTGGATTAAATAAAAGGTATCATAGATTTAATCTTAGAGATATAGTCCATAATGGTATCTACATTGTTTTTAAAGCGATTTTCCATATAAATTATAGCTTTGTCGCTAAGTACAGCTTCATACACAATATCATCGGCGAAGAAACAATGTAGTAGTTCTGCTCTATGTAGTTCACGACAAGTAGCGTCAACATCTTCAACAGACCAATTAGGAAAGAGTTCTTTCTGTATTTCTTCAGAACCTCCCATAGAGGAAGCTTGAATTTTATTCATACCGTTTGAACGCTTTTGAAGATATGCTTTGTACAAAGAGCAAATAAGATAATCAGAATCTTTAGTTATTTCAATATCCATATATAATCACCTCCATTCTACGGTGATTATAGCATAAGTTTACAAAAAATACAAATAAAACAGCCTAAAGAGGCGGAAAGGTGGGAAAAGAAAATGAAAGAGTATAGCAATTTAGCGGAAATAAATACGGAAACGATACCGAATACAGTTATAAGTGATTTGGCGTCATTATTATATGAAGTATTTTGTGAAAAAAAGCAAAGCCAAGAAAAAACGGCATAGTTGAAATAGTTTCGCAGGCAGATACGAACCGCCCGAATGGTAGCCCCCCTTAATACATTTTGAAATTTTAATGAAATCTGATAGGGCGGTTCCTATGTGCCTGCGAACAACGAAAGGAACGAAGATATGAAAAAAATTAAGCCAAGAAAAGTAAGAGGAATGCTGAAAGAGGGCAACACGTTAAAAATTAAAATCAAAGCGGTGGATATTCCGAGAGATAAAAACGGAATGCCGAAGTTAAAGGAGATAGGATAATGTACGACAAATACATACAACGAATAGACCAATTAAATGAACAGGGCAGGTGTTTGGCCCTACAAATGTTGGACGATTTACTGTCCAACAAGAAAAATCGCAAGGACTACGAAAGTCCGCGACAGAAGTTTTTGCGCGAAACGGATGAGGTTTTAGCATTGGTGAACCGTGAAAGCGGAGCAACGGTCAATGCCAAAAAGGTATTGCCGTTGTTCAAAAAGAAAGTGTCGGCGATATGAGAAGAAAAACATATAACAGTCAATGTACTGTCTGCGGGCAGTGGTATATGACATATGTTGACCCGAAGAATATACCGGGGGCGGTAACACCGACAGGCGGTTTTATCTGTCAGAAATGCAGACAGGCGAAACAGCCTATAACACACCGAACGCCACCGCCCAAAACGGTACAAATGTCAATCGACGAATTGACACAAAAAAAATAGTGGTTCAGCCAAACCACTACTTTTTTAAATACTATATGTGATATAAAGATACCCACATATCTATTATATCATATATCGAAAAAATAGGCAATAGCAAAAAACAAAAAAACCTTGATTTTTCAAGGTTTTATAACTTGTTTAAGTAATTAATTTTAGGACGAAAGCAGATTAAGATATATGGCATACATAGAAAAAACTATCATTGCAGGGGAACACATTTTCAAAGAAAAAAGTTTCTCCGCAAGATACGGTAAAAAGAATATTCCAAGAGGTCCGAATTGGAATGAATGTTCAGAGGTTCAACGGCGAAGAAATGAGTTGTTGAAGAAAAAACGCATAGTGTGGAATATCTGTACAAATTTCAAAAAGTCGGATTGGTGGGTGACATTAACATACAGACGTACGGAACGTCCCGATAGTATGGTAATGGCAAAAAAACAACGCAGTCGATTTATTCGCCGATTGCGTGAAAAGTTAAAGAAGAAAGACATACCGTTGACATATACCGCAATGACCGAACGCGGTGTCAAAGGTGGGTTACATCATCATTTTATAATCAAAAATGTATTTGACATAGGTATCATTATAAGCCTATGGGAACACGGAAAGGTGCATATAGAAAATATATACACTGATTCTATGTATGATTTGGCAATGTATTTTGTAAAAGGCGACAGCGAGAAATCGGAAAAAGATTTCACAAGTAGTCGAAATATGAAAAAACCAAAAATCAGATACAGAATAATACAGGCCGAGAGGTGGACAAGCACACCGAGAGCAAAAAAACACTACGAGATAATACATAGGTTTGACGGGTTCCACGATTTCAGTGGTTTCCCGTACCAAGAGTATGTAATGGTACGGAGGTGTTGAAATGATAGACGGGTGTAACGGTTGCAAATATGAAAACACGCCGTGCATAATTCGGATATGCGGGAACGCACCGAGAGCAACGGCGGACGATATTAAATCATTTGAAAAATGTGTAATGTTAAACAAAATGAAATTAAAAAAGAGAGGTAGAAACTATGGAACATATGACAGCGGAACAATTTCAAACGTTGGTAAATGAAAATGAGAATACCAACGGTGAGCAAGTTTTGAGAAATAAAGTGAGTTCTGCAAGGGGCAGAGCATTTGAAAGCCTGTTAATGCGCGGGTGCAACTATTACCGTCAACGCGGTACGGCAATTATTAACAAGGTGAACGAGCCGTACATAGTTACAAAGAAAACCACAGGAAACAAATTCAGCGGCAGATTTACAGGCAGAGCCGAGCCGGATTTCAAAGGGGTTCTGTACGGCGGTCGTGCTATTGCGTTTGAGGCAAAAAGCACGCAAAAAAGCCGTATACAAAGAAATGCGGTAACAGATACGCAAATGGAGTGGCTAAGAGAACAGAAGGATTTTGGAGCCGTTACATTTGTGGCGGTAAATATACAGGATAAATTTTATTCGGTTCCGTTTGATGTGTGGGACGATATGAAAAACATTTACGGCAAAAAGTTTTTAATGCCCGAAGATATTGCAGGTTACGAAGTAAAATATGACGGGGCTGTCCGATTTTTAGAGTATGAGGACGGCACAAGAGTTGAGGGGGTATAAAATTATGACGAAAGAAAAAATTTTACCGCTGACATTAATAGTTATACAACTGATGTCAGCAATCCCGTACACGATTACGGGAGATTGGCGAAAAGTAGTGTATTGGCTTGCGGCGGCGGTGCTGAACATTGCCGTAACATTTTGACAGGGGGTAGGATAAATGAAATTAGATTATATTTTCAAATTCTGCCGAAAAAGAAAATACATATCGTTGGAGCAGTACGGCGATATGAAATATTTGTCGGACGGCGTGGTAACTGTTTTAGTACAGGGTATATCCCCACAGTGGGAAATTGATGATTATTTCACGGCAATGGGAATTGAAGAGGAAAGCCGTGAAAAATATCAAGCATATGATTGCACAAACGAACAAAATCCGAAAATTGAAGTTGAAGAATTAGATAGATTATCAGCGTTGACGTTTACTATCGGCAGTGGTAGTGAAATTTACAAATTATTCACGCGAACCGACGGCAGAATAATGATTTTAAACACGAAATATATAACAGCATTTCGTGATGAATTTGCTATTGAATACTATTCACGTGGTGAGGGGCATTTAATATATGTTGTGTCACGAGGTATATGCGTCGGTACAATACAGGCTACACCAATGAATATGAAACAACTAACGGAGTTTGCAGGGATAATACGTGACGGTTTTCAACGTAATTACAAAACAAATTTTTTGGATAATGGCGGTCAAATTGAAATAACTGACTAACGCGCGGAGGTAAAAATGGATTTAGAGAAAAAAGCGTTCGAGCGGTTAAAGTTAGGCGCGGAAACGTCAGAACACCTATACAATGCGCCGCTGATAATCTGTTACAGCGAAGAATTAAATGTCGCGGTAGCGACGGTATACGGTTCACTAAAACAGTATGGAAACAAAATGATATAGCAGTATTGAAAGGGGGCGAAAGGCACAGAAATGAGAGGTAATATAAAAAATCAATATCAAGCCGAGTTTGTGAAGTGTATTCAGAAATTCGGCGGTAAATATCAAACGTGGGAAATTTTCAGCGATTTCATAGCACTGTTTGCCTGTGCTATATCAAACAGCGCAGACAAGGTACATTTCAAACAGAGAGAAGAAATGTATATGCAAATTATTCGCAAGTACACAAAGAACGAACAGCCAATATTTTCAGAAATGGCAGGTCACGTCATTAATGGAATGGAGGAAAACAGGGACTGTGATTTCCTCGGTGAGTTGTATATGGAATTAGGGTTAGGAAACCACTGGAAAGGACAATTTTTCACCCCGTACAGTGTATGCAAAGCAATGGCAACATTGCAGATAGGCGACATAGAAAGAGAAATAAAAGCGAATGGATTTGCGTCGGTAAATGACCCCGCCTGCGGTGCAGGGGCGTTACTGATTGCGTTTGCCAATACTGCGGCGAAAGAGATAAACGAATTTAACTGGCAAAATCATATTCTGTTTACTGCTCAAGATTTAGATGCGGTAACAGCGAAAATGTGTTATATACAACTTTCGCTGTTGGGCTGTGCAGGATATGTCAAGATTGGCGATTCATTGGCAAAACCAATGACAGCTGATGAGGCAATGTCAGAAATGACAAACGAAGATAGTTGCTATTGGTTCACGCCAATGTATTTCAATGATGTTTGGAATTGGCGAAGAATGTTTCATATGTTTGATAATCATTAAAAAAGGTGAGTGAGGATATGAACGAAACGGAAATATTAAATCAAATAATGCAGGCATTACCGCAAGGTTCCCAAGGTGGTAATGTAGTTATAAATATTATAAATACGTCAAATCCGCAGAATAATATTTCACATTCGAATATTATATTAAACAACGATATACAGGCGGCGGAAATCGAGCGTCTAAAGAACAAAGAGATGCCCGAGTTTGAGGAGTTTTTATCAAAACAACGGCGGTCACATAATACAGCGTATTCCTATGTATTTTCAGTGAGTGATTTTTTTTCGCATTACGACTGTCTGAATGACAGTAATGTTGAAAAATGGATACAGCAATTAAAAAACGAGAAAAAAACACCCAAAACGATAAATTTACGATTATCGGGATTAATGGCATTTGCCAAATTCAAAGATGTCAAGCTGAATGTGAGCAAATTGCCGGTGCAAAAAAAGAGTTTTGTCGATAATGTTATATCAGAGGAAGAATATAATAAATTATTGAAATGCCTAAAAGCGGACAACAAGATGAAAGGGTATTGGATGGTCCGTTTTTTAGGACAAACAGGCGCAAGGGTCAGCGAGTTTGTCCGATTCGAGAAAAAAACGTTGGAGGACGGATATATCGATTTAGACACCAAGTGTCATAGTCGGCGCATTTGGGTGCCGGATAGACTGATTTCAGAAAGCAAGGAATATTTTGCAGGTGTGCAAGGACGGTGGCTGTTTCCGGGGCAAAAAAAAGGACAGCATATGACTACAAGGAGCGTTGATTCACGTTTGAAAGACTTCGCTGAAAAATATCAAATACGGAAAGAAGTAATGCATCCGCACGCGTTCAGGCATTTTTTTGCTATACAATCGTTAAACAATGGCGTAGATATGTCGTTGTTAAAAGATTTGTTGGGGCACGGAAGTATTGATACTACGCAAATATATACCCAACTATCATCAACCGAACAGAAAAAACGGTTTAATGAGGCGGTCAAGTGGTGAGGCGGTGAAGTATGCGCGAAGTGTGGAAAGACATAGAGGAGTTTAAGGGGGTATACCAAGTCAGTAACTACGGACAGGTACGGAGCAAGAAGCGATATATTAATACACGTACATATCCGTCCGTAATTATGTCGCAATACATAGGGAATAATGACTGTTTAATGGTGAGATTAAGAAACGGTAAAAGTCAAGTGCGAAGAAGTGTTGCAAAACTTGTATTATTAACTTTTGAAGGCGAGCCGACGGGGAACAGCCGACAGGTAAAACATTTAGACGGCAATCCCAATAATAATCGTATTGATAATTTGGAATGGGATACTAACACGGCCTACGGGTTACCGGAAAACCATAAGGCAAGAGAACTGTTTAAAGAAAATGCTGAAAAAAATATTGATATATTCATATACCGAAATATGTATCACAACGTATCTTTCGGCGAGGCGGATATAGATGATTTCAAGCAGGAATGTTTGATTGCAATATGGGCAATTATTGATATGGTCGAAAATGCAACACCGGAAAACTTTTACGGTTTTTGTCAAAAAAATGCCGTTGGGTATTTGATAGGTTTTACAAAAAATATACCAACAGACACCGATATATTTATTTTTCGGAAATCACCAACAAAGATAGTGAAGAATGTTTTGCGGAAAATTTAAAAGAGTTATCTGTTACAGATGATTATAAAAAACAAGAAAGGTAAACAAGTAAATGAGAAAATATAAATCCAAATATATGAAACCATATATACGAAAATTAAAGGCGGGTGATTTGAAACGCATAACGTCACAAATGACATTTCAAGCATTGTTAAATGAATGTATTATCGATTATGCACGTCAGTACAAAAAACAGGTTTATGTACTGACGTTTGCCGGAAGTCGCGATATTTTAGATGTCAGTATGAACAAAAAAAAGTTAAGAAATTCTATTGTTGCGATTGATACATCAAACAGAGAATATAACATAATACGGAATTCGTGGAAACAGTCACTTCAAGGAATGAAACAAAATGACAGAAGAAAAAACGGAGGAATTAACAAATGAAATATATAACAAAGCCTTGCGAAATTGAGGCGGTGGAATGGACAGGAAAAAATGCCGCAGAAATTTTGCAATTTACCAACACAGAAAACGTTAATATTGTATTTGGTATTCCGGTAATATCCACATTTAACGGCGAAATGAGAGCAGATGTAGGCGATTACATCATTCGAGGATTGCGTGGCGAATATTATCCGTGTAAGCCGGACGTATTTCATGCGAAATACGAGCCATGCGAAGAGCAGGAACAACGCGAAGAGCAGGAACAACATAAAATGAACAAACAGGAAAAAGAAGATTTTATTATCCGCAAAACATATGAATTAAATCGCATTTTTGTAAATTACAAAGTAAGTAAAGACAAACAGAAAGCTATGAACGAGCAAATGAACGAAGTGAAGAAAATACACAGAGAGTTAATAGTAAATTATATAGCGGAAATGGAGGACGTTATAAATCCAATGAGTAATGCAGTAACGCCGGCTATTGCGGCGGCATTAACATTGGCATTAAAAGCGATAGAAAGTGATATGACGGCGGCAGATATTGCATTTAAAGATGTTCTGTGCATATGGAACAGAGAAGTAGTAAATTGTGAAGAAGATGCAAAGAGTTGAAAGGATTGATAAAACAGAACAGGCGACAGAAGATATTTCTTGCCGAGCATGGATTGAAACCGGAAAACTGGAAGATTGAAAAGGAAACGCCGGAATATCTATACGTCGTCAGTAAGAACGGTCAACACCGTTTATTGCTGAAAAACTAAAAATCACAAATCAGTTACGAAACAGGGGGATATATCGTTGAAAATAGCAGAATTAAAAGAATATCGAAAAATTTTAAATAATGTTCAAAGTATTGAAAAACAAATAATCAGCTTAGAATCACAAATAAATAAAATTACATCCGTTGTCAATGATACTCCCCGCGGCGGAAAAACACCGGACAAGTCGGAACTGATTTGTAAGTTAGTTGACCTACGCGAGCAGTACAAAACAACATATTCGGCGGCGGTAAAGAAACTGAAAAAGATTGAGGCGGCAATAGAACAGCTGAATGACCCAAGAGAACAAGCTGTATTGCGTTTCAAATACATAGTTGGTTTACCAATGTTTCAGATATGCGAAGAACTGCATTATGAGCGTACGAAAGTATACGAGATACATATGTCCGCAATAAAAAATTTAGAAAAAATAAAAACGCGGACAAAAACGGACACTAATATGTGATATTATGATAATGTGAAAAATTCACAAAGAGGATTTATCCTTTTCGCCTCTTATCAATCGAAGAACCGCCGTAGCGTGTAAACGGCGGTTTTTGATTGCAAAAAAATATAATAGGGCGTAGTTCAACAGGTTAGAACACTGCACGGGTGATATTTTCACCTATGCGGACGTTGTAAGTTCAAATCTTGCCGCCCTAATCAATAAAATAAAAAAGTGAACCAAGCGGCGGAAAGTTCCACCGCTTTTTTAGTGCAGAAAGGACCAATAATGAACATATATTACGAAAAAAATACGAAATCAAATAAAAGAATCCGCAATCAATCAAAAAAATACGGATTGACATACAAATTTTCAAAATGGTTATTCATACAAAAATGGCGATTTAACAATCGTAAATGGCACGAGTGCCGCCACAAGCGCAGAGCGTTAGAGCGTGCGTTGACAAAAAACGGATTTATTTAATTTTTTGTTAAGTTTTGTTAAGGTGTTTGCGTACGCACACGCGCGCGTTAATGGTAGGAATTAAAAAACAGCGGGAAATATATTAACAAAGCGAGGTGAGAAACTATGACGAAAAAAGAAAAAATGTTCGTTGACGCATATGTAAATGACGTCAAGAGAAATCAAACCGCGGCGGCTATTGCGGCAGGTTACAGTGAAAAAACAGCACCGCAGGCGGCAAGTCGGCTGATGAAGAAAGACGAAATCAAACAGGCTATTGATGAACGTCTGAAAGAACTGCACGAGCAAAACACAGCACAGGCAAACGAAGTTATAGAATTTCTCACGGCGGTAATGCGTGGCGAAAACGTTGACAATATCCCGATATTTGTCGGTGACGGTTTTCAAGAACTGACAGAGGGAAAACCGCCTGCCAAAGACAGACTGCGTGCGGCGGAAATGTTGGGTAAATACTACGCATTGTTTACAGACAGGACACAGATAGAAAATGACGGACCTGTCGTTATTATTGATGATATAGGGGGCGAAAAAAATGGGGACTAAAATATCTGAACAAATCGCACCGTCATTTTATCCGGTGCATAGAAAACTACACGATAAAAAATATACGCACTATTGGCTGAAAGGCGGCAGAGGTTCAACAAAATCGTCGTTTATATCCATTGAGATTATAAACGGTATAATGAACAACGCAGACGCAAACGCTGTCGCAATTCGTAAAGTCGGCGTATATCTGAAAGACAGTGTGTATGAACAATTAGTTTGGGCGATAGAGCAGTTGGGCGTATCGCATTTGTGGAAACAGAAATTAAGTCCGTTGGAGTTGGTATACAAACCAACAGGACAGAAAATTTTATTCCGTGGTGCAGATAAACCACAGAAATTAAAATCAACAAAAGTATCAAAGGGATATTTAAAATATATTTGGTACGAAGAAACAGCGGAATTTAACGGCATTGCAGAAATCCGTAATATCAATCAGTCGTTAATGCGTGGCGGTTCTGAATTTGTCGTGTTTTATTCATACAATCCGCCAAAATCACAGCGTAACTGGGTTAATAAACACATATTAGAAATTGATAAACACAGCTACGCACATCATAGCTGTTATTTAGATGTTCCGCCGGAATGGTTAGGCACACAATTCATTGCAGAGGCGGAAAGCCTAAAGGAACGCAACATAGACGCATACAATCACGAGTATTTGGGAGAAGTCACCGGAACAGGTGGCGAAATATTCGCAAATGTGGATATAGTCAGATTGTCTGATGAACACGTTGACACGTTCGACCAAATCCGTGAGGGTATCGACTTCGGATATGCGGCGGACCCGTTTGTGTATGTAAAATGTCACTATGATAAAAAACGAAAAACGCTGTACATATTTGACGAAATTTACAAAGTAGGTATGTCAAATCAATCTGCGGCGGAAAGGATAAAAACGAAGAAGAACACGCAAAATCAAATAATCGCTGATAGTGCAGAACCGAAGAGTATTGCGGAAATGAAACGGTACGGACTGCGCATAACAGGTGCAAAGAAAGGGCCGGATAGCGTAAACTACGGTATCAAATTTTTGCAGTCGTTAGACAAAATCATTATTGATAATATCCGTTGTCCGAAAACGGCAGAGGAATTTTTAAACTATGAATTGGAACCGGACGGAAACGACGGATTTAAAGATGAATTTCCGGACAAAAACAACCATACCATAGACGCCGTGCGTTATGCGTTAGAAAATGATATGAAAAACAAAACTGCGAAGATACGCAGTAGAAAGGAATTATATTAATGCGATTAGACGAAGAATTAATCAAAGACGGTATAACGGTCAAACTGATAGCCGAATTAATCGAAAAACACGAACGTCATAACGGCAGATATTCAAAATTGATGAACTATTACAGGGGAAATCACGCAATTTGTCACCGAGAGCGCGAGGCGGACGGATTGGCGAATAATAAAATAATGGTGAACCACGCAAAATACATTACAGACATCAGTACAGCATATTTAATCGGCAACCCTGTTAGTTATACACCGTCGGACGGGTACAATATTGACGACATTATAAATGTCTATTTGGAACAGGATATACAGTCGATTGACAAAGAAATCGTGAAGAATGTCAGCATATACGGCAGAGGGTACGAGTTAGTATATTCGGACGGAAATTCACAGCCACGCAGTGTCAAAATAGACCCGCGACAGGCATTTGTCGTATATAACGACGATTGTACGCATTTTCCGTTGTTCGGTGTTTATTATTATAAAACATACGATGTCAATCACGTTGTAACGGGTATTGTCTGCAATATATACACGGATAGCGAAATATGTACATATCAGTCAAAACAGGATAATTGGAACACGCTTGAATTGACATATCAAGCAATACATTTCTTTGGTGGCGTGCCTATGATAGAGTACGTCAATAACGAGGAAAAACAGGGCGATTTTGAGCAACAAATACAGCTGATAGACGGATATAACAAATTGATGTCGGACCGTGTAAACGACAAAGAACAGTTCGTTGACGCTATGCTGTTATTGAAAGGAATTGAAATAGACAGCGAGCAAGCACGAGCATTAAAACGCGAAAAGATTTTACAAACCGATAACGACGAGTACGGCGACGCAAAGTATTTGTCAAAATCACTGTCGGAGGCGGACACAAAGGTACTGCGTGACGACCTAAAAGAAGATATATTCACTACATCAATGGTACCGGATTTGTCAGATGAAAAGTTCGGCAACAACCAAAGCGGTGTGGCGATTAAGTACAAGATTTTGGCGTTCGAGCAGAAAACAAAAGACAAAGAGGGTTACATCACAAAGGGACTGAAAGAACGTTTTAAACTGTATAATCATTTTTTAAACCTAAAAAACAATACGCCGATAGTTCCTGTACACAGGATTGATTTTGTGTTCACACACAATTTGCCTGTAAACAATTACGAAATGTCACAAATGATTACAAACCTAAAAGGTAGGGTTAGCACCGAAACACTGATAGCACAGTTGGATTTTGTAACTGACCCACAGGAAGAGGCGGAATCGGCACGGCAGGAAACAGCAAACGAATTTCAACAGCAACTGAACAACAATAGCGATATGATGTCGGGGGGCGGTTGGTAATGCAGTTTAGCATTGAGGGATTGGAAAATGTGCAGGCAATGATTGATGATAAAATCAATAATCTAACCGAAAAACTGTCAGAGGGTATCGCCGAAAGTTGCAAAGTTGTAGAGGCTGACGCAAGAGGTTTGTGTCCTGTTGATACGGGGGAATTACAGAAATCCATAACGTCGGAAGTGTCGGGAACAACCGGCACAGTCGGAACGAACAAAGAATACGCTATGTACGTTGAATTTGGCACATACAAAATGGCGGCACAACCGTATTTAGTTCCGGCGCTGAAATCGAACGAACAAAACATTGTAGAAATCATCAAAGGAAAAATAGCGGGGTAGTGTATGAAAAGTGAGGAATACTGGAATGATGCCGCCCTAAGGCGAGAAATAGCGGTACAAACGGGAACAAATTATACAGGCGAAGAAATTTTGAAACTGTATGACGAGGCACTGTCGGATATAGATACAGAAATACAGAAAATCAAAATCAATTTTCAAAAGCGTTTCGGCATTGACAACGAAACCGCAGAATATTTTTTGACGCAGGCACAACAGGAAGATAATTTAAAAACACTGATAAAATCGTTGGAATACGCACCCGACGAACAGGCACGACAAGATATTTTAGCATATATCAGACGTGACGGACTATCTGTCAGAGCCTATGCCGCACGTAAAGAACGTTATGAGGCGGTCAAAGCTGTTATATATGCCCGAATAAAAAAAGTAGCCGTAAAGGAAATAGAGAAACTGTCAGAGCGACTGCAAGCGGTGTACAAAGAAAGCTATTACGGGGTTATAGATGATGCCGCAAAGCAGTTTGATGTTGGTATTAATTTTGCTATATTGAATGAAAATGCGATAAATGCGGCGGTAAGTACAAAATGGCACGGTAAACAGTTTTCACAACGTATATGGGATAATACTGACAGACTGGCAACAACGGCTCAAAATTTGGTTGTAAAATCGTTTATGTCGGGCGAGGCGTGGAGCAAGACGGCGGACAAGCTGGCTACAACGTTCCAAGTTGAAAAGTACAATGCTACAAGGTTAGTACATACAGAGGCATCACATATCCACGCAATGGCTGATTTAAAGGCATATGAGGACATAGGGGCAGAGCAATACAGATATTTAGCAACATTGGACTATAGGACGTGTGAACGGTGTCAACAGTGGGACAATATGGTGTTGCCGCTGTCGGAGGCGCGAGAGGGATATAACTATCCTGTATTGCACCCGCTATGTCGTTGTACAACAACTATTGCGGTAGATTTAAAAAATCGTCGAGCAAGGGACCCGCTGACGGGTAAAAATGATATTGTAGACGGTTCAGTCACATATCAAGAATGGTACAACAGCCTGTCAGACGAGCAGAAAACGGCTTTAAAGCTATCAAAACGCAAAGACAGTAACAAGACATCAGATAAACTGCAACACGCAAAATATGTCAAAGTATTAGGTACAAAAGAAGTGCCGAGAAGTTTTGACAAATGGCAGGAATTGAAGTATAATAATAGTGAGAAATACAACGAATTAAAAAGCCTGTACAGAAGTAAAATAGCAGTTGCAAATAGTGAAAAACGTGGTATAATAAAAAGTGAAAAGAGGTTATCGGAGTTAGGAACATTCAGAAAGAATATTGTTTCCAGTGCCGATATGAGCAAAGAATATAAAAAGGCGATAAAAGAAAAGTTTTCACACGGAAGTACAACAGCAAAAAAGGTGTTCAACAAGTATGTAACAAAAAATGCGGTAGCTGACGGCAAATATATAAATACTCCGTTTTTTGAACCGAGTACAGGCAAAATTTATATGAATTATGCCAACGATTTAACAAATGACAGAGGCTCGTGTGTAACGTATTTTCACGAACACGGACATTTAATTGATTGTGCAATGGGAAATGTATCGAATGATACAAAATTCTTTGATAAGCTATCTGATGATGTAGATAGATACGCACTCAAAACAGGAATACAAGGTAATTTTAAAAATAAAGAGGAATTATTCAATAAAATATCAGACAATTTAAACGATATGCGGAAACATTCTGCTGTTTCAGATTTGCTCGGTGCTTTAACTGAAGGTGAAATACAAGGCATTGCGGGTCACAATGCCGATTATTGGAACGAAAAAACAATAGCAATGGAGGCTTTTGCACATATGTTCGAGGCTCAATTTGACGAAGTTAGATACAAAGAGATAAAAAAGGTTTTTCCAAACGCTTTAGATTATTTTGAAAATTTATTGAAAGAGGCGGTATAAATGCTAAAAAAATGTAGAAAAATGAAGTCTAAATTTTTATATGCTTTCAGCTATATTCCGAAAGTCCCTTTTGAGGTACTTATGGAAGATGAAAAAGCAAGCAACGAATATTGTGAAGTTCTGCAGAAAAGCATAGATGATAAATTTGATTACACCATAGAAAAGTACGGAACAAAAGCGGACGGTCATTCTTGGGAAATGCCCGACATAGTGATAGACTGAAGAAAAATGAATAAAAAAGCACGTTTGCAGACGTGTTTTTTTTATGTCCAAATCCCAATTAATTGCGATTTGGAAAGGAGGTGGTAACATTGTAGCAAAATTTAATAATTCTTTGAGCGTGGTAAGATAAACGCTTTATTTTTATATCCAAAATTAAGAAAGGAATGATTTAATCAATGGAAGGACAAGAACCAAACACAGACCCAAAAGTTGACCTAAAAGTCGACCCAAAAGTCGACCCACCGGCAGACCCGCCGACAAACCAAAACGACCCGCCGACAGGCACAAAGGTTGACCCACCGGCAGAGCCACCGAAAACATTTTCGCAAGAAGATATTGACGAGGCGACAAGAAAGGCTGTCGAGGAGGCACAAAAGCAATGGAAAGCAGACGCGGACGAGGCGGCAAGACTGGCAAAGCTGAACAAGGACGAGAGAGCAAAGGAAGAAATGCGTATCGAACGTGAAAAGTTTGAAAAGGAAAAATCTGAATTTGCACAAAAGCAGTTAGTTGCCGAAACTGCTAATCAACTGTTAGAACGTGGATTGTCCAAGAATTTTGCCGAGCGTTTGTGCGGTAAGACTGCGGAAGAAACCAAAGCGAACATTGACGCATTTGAAAAGGATTTCAATGCGGCGGTAGAAAAGGCAGTCAGCGAACGAATGAAAGGCAAACCGCCAAAGGTAGACCCGCCGGGCGACGAGGGCGGAAATGACCCGTTTTTAGCGGGATTTATCAACTAAACAAAGAAAGGAAGTAAAAAATATGGCTATTAATTACGCAAGCAAATACGCAAAGGCGATTGACGAAAGATTTTCAAAAGAGTCAATGTCAAATGCCGTTGTAAACCAAAATTTTGATTTTGTCGGTGTTAAAACAGTAAACGTGTATTCTGTACCTACTGCGACAATGAACGACTACACGAAAGAGGGTTCAAACCGTTACGGAACACCAAAGGAATTAGAGAACACAGTACAAGAACTAACAATGAACCAAGACAGAAGTTTTACGTTCACAATCGACAGAGGAAACTACAACGATACACAAATGATAAACAGTGCAGGTTCAGCCCTACAACGTCAAATCAGAGAGGTTATCGTACCGGAAATTGATACATACAGATTTGCAAAAATCTGCGCAAGTGCAGGACAAACAGCAACAGGAGCAATCACAAAAGAAAATGCGTACAGTGCATTTTTGGACGGTACAAGTTTTCTAATCGAAAAGAACGTACCGGAGGGAAAAGTAGCGATTGTATCAACTGAATTTTTCAAGTTAATCAAGCAAGATGATTCATTCATCAAGCAGGGTGATATTGCACAGAACATTGCAATCAAAGGTCAAGTCGGTATGGTTGACGGTATTCCTATTGTTGTTGCACCGTCAACAAGATTGCCGGAGGGCGTTTTGTTTTTCATCACACACAAAATCGCAACAACATCACCGGTTAAGTTGTCAGAATACAAAATCCACGACAATCCTCCGGGTATTAACGGTTGGCTTGTCGAGGGTAGAGTTTACTACGACGCGTTCGTATTAGACAACAAAAAGAACGCTATTTACGTTCACAAAAAAGCAGAATAAAAAGAAAGGGGCGGTACATATGCGTTTGACAAACGGTACTGATACAGTCAATCTGACAAATCAAATTCAAATCCGTGCGTATCTGACGTCGGGGTATTATGTCGCAGACGGTGAACCGACAGCGGACGAACCGGAAGAAACTGCGGAAACGGTGGAAGAAACCAAGAAACCGACGCGCAGAAAGAAAGAGGACTGATACAATGGATAGTTTGAGTACAGCAAAAATGCTGTTAGGAATAAAAGACAACGAGCAAGACGACTTGTTGTCTTTTTTGATTGATGATATGGAAAATCTAATAAATTCATATTGTCACACAGCCGAAGTGCCGACAAAACTACAAAGTCTTGTGCCTCAAATGGCGGCGGAAATGTACCGCCGAAAAGGGTACGGACAAACAGCCGCACCGCAAGTCATAAAGTCTGTTACAGAGGATAAACGTAGCGTATCATTTGAAACGTCGTCCGCGTCAACCGACACCGACGAATTTTTGAAAGAATACGAATCACGTTTAAGACCGTACCGCTGTAAAAGGGGGTTTTTGCCAAGTGACATCAGCAAACGAAAACTATCGGAACATATTTAGCACGTCTAATAACAAAAATAGCGTGTTTAATAACATATTTAGCGTGTTTGATAACACAACGGCAAAAATCGCCGTAAAAGGGAATTACGACGATTACGAAAACACATACGACATCATAGAAAAAAGTACCGTTACAGGCGATTTACAACCGTACAGTGGTGATATGGCGTCAAAAGATTACGGACTGCAAATTGATTGTCAGTATGTGTTTTATTGTCCCCGTAATTCAGATATAACGGTCGGTGCGTATCTGATAACAGATACAAAAACCTACGAAGTCACATATGTAGCTGATTGGAATATGGGATTGCAAGTGATGTTAAAGGGGGTAAAGCTGAATGGTAGACGTAAATAAAATTATCCGCGATATTTTAGTATCTATGAATTTAGAGGACGTCACCGTTTGTTTTTATCACCCTGATGAAGAACAAGAACTGCCCGTTATCAGCTATTATGAAAATACGACAACGACAGGTTTTTGCTATGACAATGCGGAACAGGCACAGAACACAGCTGTATCAATAGACATATGGGCGAATGGCGGCGGTGAATGCAGTCGAATAGCGATACAGGTTGATACGGCTATGCAGGCGGCAGGGTGGTATCGTGAAATGTCGCGAGATATGCCACCCGAAAACGGTGTAAGACACAAAGCAATGAGATTTTCAAAACAAGTATATTTTTAGGAGGATTTAAAAAATGGCAAATACAAAGAAAAGAAAACCACTACCTACAATAGGTGTGGACAAGTACACATTTTTCGCAGTTTTAACAGACACATCAGAGGGTGCAACATATGGTGATCCGTACAATTTAAGAGGTACTGTCGAAATTGCGCCGACAGACGCAGGCGGCAGTGATGTTTTTGACGCCGATAACGGTGCGTATGAAACATCAAACTACATTGAAAAATTAGGTCACGACATCACAAATGCCGATATTCCACCGGAAGTTGATTCAATGTGGCGTGGACTGACACAAAAAGACGGTGTAGTAGAGGTCGGCAACGATACAAAAACAGTTTATTTCGGTGTTGCGTGGAGAATTATGAAATCCGACGGCTCATACCGTTATGTAAGATATTACAAGGGTTCGTACAGCTTTGCGTCAAACGTAGGCGGTAAGACTAAAGCGTCAAGTGGTGCACCGGAAAAGCAAACTGCAAAGGCTACATACACAGCCGTACAACGTGATTTTGACAACAACTATTACGCATACTTTGACGAAAGCGATTTGCCGGAGGGCGTTACAAAGACAGAACTTGAAGAAAACTGGTTTAAGGATATGAACTACTATCCTGTAAAGAAAGCACTGTAAAATAAACGTAATTTGACATTATATGAGGTATAGTGTAGAATAAAAATAGGCTGAAAAGCCTTGATATATGGAGAGCGGTGGCGGCTCTGTTTCGGAAAGGAAATATTATGAGTGAAACCACAATACAACTTGTATTGATTTTGCTTATTGTATGGATATTAAAGAAATAACCGCCCTAACGCAATAGGACGGTTATTTGGGTAGAAAATATTTTCTACACTAAATATAAACTAATGTATTAGAAACGGCTGTTTACCGTTCCTCTTATATCTAAATTATAACACAATAAAAAATGTATGTCAAGCACGCATATAGCGTGCTTTTTGTATGCAATGAATTAGGAGGAATATTATGCAACACACATTAACATTTAAACACGATAATAAAAAATACGTTTCAAAGCCGTTCGACTTTGAGGCAATGTGTATTATTAATGACGCACATAACGATGAAAATAAAAACGGACCGTTAAATATCTGCCGAGAGGCGGTGGACTATATGTTCGAGGGAACGGACGCAACGCAGGATATTATTGATGCCATTGATGTAGGCACACATTCAAGACTATGTATGGAATTATGGAAATTCTATATAGACGCGTTGACAACAAAAAACGAGTAAAGGGCAGTAATTCCTCAAAAAGCCAACCACTGCGTACTTTGTACGCAGATTGGTTTAGGCAAAGAGGGTTATTGCCGAATGTAATATCAAAGCAAAATCCGTTTGTTTTGTTTAAAATGATAGACGATTTGGAAGATGATACGGAAGAGGTCTATACAGGAAACGACCCGTATTTAAAAATGTTTTATGGAATGTAGTGAGGTGATTTGTAGTGGCTGACGCGGCGGAATTAGTAGTAAGAATAAGAGGTGATGCGTCGGATTTAGAGGCAACAATAAGCGGTGTATCGCAACAACTCGAAGAATTGGAACGAACACAAAGCAATACAAAAGGTGTGAAAGGTGTAAGAGAAAGCACAAGTGCATATCAAGGTCTTGCAAGTCAGCTTAAAGATACCGGAAAAGGTATAAAAGAAGTCGGCGAAAATATTGACACGATAACAAAACCGATACAATACGCATCAACGGCTCTTGCCGCAGGCGGTGTTGCGAGTGCCAAGTTTGCGATAGATTTTGAGGATAGTTTTGCCGGAGTTAAAAAGACGGTTGACGCTACACCGGAACAGCTTGAAAAGATTAGGCAAGAAATTATAGATATGACGACTGTCGGAATAAACGGACATTCTGCCATTCCACAGACAACGGCAGAATTAACAGAACTTGCGGCGGCGGGCGGTCAGTTGGGTATATCACAAGAAAACATTATCGACTTTACGGAAGTAATGGCGCAAATGGGTACAGCCACAAACCTTGTCGGCGAAGAAGGTGCCGCAACATTGGCACGTTTTCAGAACGTTATGGGTGTCGGTCAAAACGAAATCCGTAATATCGGTAGTGCAATCGTCGATTTGGGTAACCACAGTGCGACAACAGAATCAGAGATTGCGGCAATGGCATTGCGTATGGGTAAATACGGTTCATCTGTACGAATGTCAGCGGCGGACGTGTTGGGTTATTCTGCCGCATTGTCCTCATTGGGAATTGAGGCACAAATGGGCGGTAGTGCGATAGGTCGTACGTGGCTATCTATCGAAAAAGCGGTTGCAAACGGCGGTGAAGGTTTAAAAGCATTCGCAAAGTACAGCGGTAAGAGTGCGGAAGAATTTAAAGAGCAGTGGAATACTGACAGCTCCGGTGCATTTAACGGACTGTTAAAAGGCTTGCAGTCTGCCGAAAATCTAACTGTTGCGTTAGACGATTTAGGCATAAACAATACACAGGATATACAGGCTATGATGGCATTAGTCAACGGTTATGATTTAGTAACAGAGAGTGTCAATCGTTCAAACACCGCATACCAAGAAAATACGGCATTGCAAGAAGAATTTAACGCCAAAAACGAAACAACCGCATCACAAATGCAGATTGCAAAACAGAATATAATTGAGGCGGCAAGAGGTATCGGCGAAACAATGTTGCCGTCAATCAAAGACGCAAGCACCACGGTAGCCGATTTTGCAAAAGGTTTGTCGCAAATGTCAGACGAGCAAAAGCGTACTGTAGTTAATACGGGCGCTACGGTCATTGCTTTAGGTGCATTGTCAAAAGTCGGTGTCGGAGTGATTAAGGGTGCAGGCGATTTTGTTGAGGGATTAGGAGTAATCAGCGATAAATTGCCTATTATAGCAGACGCAACGTCAGCGATAAAAGTATCGACTGCGGGGTTAGGCAGTTCATTTTCTGCATTAGCGCCGATATTCGGTGCAGTATTAGCGCCTGCGGCGGTTGTTGCAGGGTATAAGGTTGTTGCCGACCACGTTACAGAGGCTATTGAAAACAACGCAAAATTGGGTCAAAGCTACAAGGAATTATATTCTCAGTGGCAAGACGCAGACAACCAAGTTTCGCATTTGGAAAATCTGCGAAGTGAATACGAAAAACTAAACGAATCAATCAACAGCGGTACATTAAATCCCGAAGAACTCGAAAGCGCCAAGAACCGCATAAATGATATTATGCAGGAAATCAAGGCGACTACAAATGATGATACCATAAAATTAATGATTGATACGGGCGAATTTGACACCGCACTTGCAATGGCGGTTTCAAACGCCAAAGACAGTGCGAATGAAATCAAAGACGCATTGGATTTAACATCAGGCAAAAAGGCACAAAAGGCAGTATCAGAGGGGTACGACGCACTTCAAAAAGGTAGTTCCTACGGTATGGACTACAAAAATCAAAAAGAAGAAATGAGTCAATGGTTGCAACAAGCAACTGATGTTAAAGAAAAATACCAACAACTGCAAGAAGAAATGACTGCGGCGTATGCAAGCGGTGACAAAGAAAGACGCCAAAAAGCCATACAAGCGAGAGATGCGTTTGTAAATGAAATGACCGACAGTGAATTTTCAAAGGCATATGAAAAAATGCAAGGTCAGAAGTTTTCATTCGGAGAAATGAAAGACGTTCAAAAGCAGGTTGACAATATAAAATCTGCGTATAACGAAATCAGTACAAGCATTGAAAAGATGGACGAACGTGCAAATAACGGTCGTGAATCACTACAAGCTGTAGCGGAAGTGGTTACATCGGAATCTATGAACTTAAACGGCTTTAAGGATATGCAAGAAGTCTTTGAAAGTGGCGGTATTGCAGTTGATAATGTATGTAAACAAATCAAATCAACTATGACTGATTTGGGGTTTGAAAATCAAGACATTGCCGCACAAATAGCTCTGTTTAAAAACGGTTTTCAAGACCTACAAGGTGCAATTAATAATAACGCATTAGACGCTGTTGTAAATGATTTTGTCAAACAAGGTAAAGAAATCGGACTAACGTCAGAGGAAATAGTCACGAAAGCCGCATTAATGAAAAACGGTTTTTCTGATATTCAACAGGCTGTAGCGTCGGGTGATGTAAGTGGTTTAGTGAAAGACCTATCAAGTTTAGGTGGCGATTTGGGACTAAGCACAGAGCAAGTTGACGCATTGGCGCACAGTTTGGGATTATTGCCTGAGGATAAACATATTGAAATTGACGCAAGCGGTGATGTGTCTGCAATCGAGAACGCAAAAAATGCTGTCGAGGAAATAAATAACGCAGGCAATGTACAATTACAAGTCAGTGCCGAGGGTGATATATCTGTATTAGATACGGCTGATTCAAAGCTACAGGAATTAATCAGCAACAACCAAGTTACCATAACATTCAATGTAGATACAGGCGGTTTTGATATTAACGATTTAGGCGGCAACAAATTAGGCGAAATAACCGCAGACGGTAAAATCAACTGGGAAAAAGGTGATGTTGAAAAGCCGGAAAATGAAAAGGCAGACGGCACGATTGATTATAAATTAGGTGATGTTGCAAAACCCGAAAACGCCGTTGCAACAGGTACAATAAACTACACATTAGGTACCGTTGCGACACCAAGCGGAGTACCAAAGGCAAAAGGTACACAAAATTTTGAGGGCGGTTTGGCAATGGTTAATGATGAAAAGGGTATATCTGACCCACGAGAATTAATCGTTGACAAAGGACGTGTGTTTATACCGCAGGGCAAGGACGTAGTATTGCCGTTGTCAAAGGGTGCAAAGGTGTACACAGCGTCACAAACCAAGGCGATAATGAACGGTATGGGTATACCGCATTACGCAACAGGAAAAGACAATTCAGACGCGTTTACATCAGCCAAGGACGATTGGACGCATTACACCAAAACGCACGCAGTAACGACCGCACAAGAACTTGAAAAGTGGTTAGAATTTCAAGAGAAATTCAAGTCGAACGACAAGGATATTGCCGACATAGAGGAACAAATTTTCTCTATTATGCAGAAACAGACGAAAGAGTTCAACGAACAGTCAAAGGCATACCTTGAAAAACACAGTGCAATTAACGATTGGGGCGACAACGGCGACACACCGCTTGACGCTTTCAAACGTATAAAAGACAGAAATTATCAAGATTTACAAGACGCAAAAATCACTTGGGACGATTATGTGGACAACGTGTCGGACGCAGGCGAAACGCTTTATGACGATATGAAAAGTTACTCTGACAGTTGGCTTGAACATCAGCAGAAGTATCACAGTATGTCGATAGACGACTACATTGCAGGTATCGACAGAGAGGCGGAACGTCTTGAAGAATTTTATGCGAATGACGTTATTAATTATCAAAAATACGTCGAGGAAAAACAGACACTTGAAGAAAAACGTTATGACGCAGTGGCTCAAAAGAACGCTGACGAGTATTCGGCATGGCAAAAGGACGCAGACGCTTGGCAGGAGTTAAGAAGTACATATGATGATTGGGATAAGTACGGTGACAGTGAGGAAGAGTTTCTAAAACGCAAAATTGACCGAGTAAAAGAGTTTTACAATGCGGGTAAAATCAGTTTTGAGGAATTTATTGACGACACAAACAAGTACAGTATGGAACTGTACAAGTCGCAATCAAATGCGGTTGACGAACTGCTCCAAAAGCAACAAGACTATATTTCAAATGTCAAAGACGAATTTTCAAAGCAAGAGCAAGAACTTCGTGACAGTTGGGACGTACAGGATCGTAAAACAGATATGTCAGAGGTACAGGCACAACTTGATGTGTACGCAAATTCAGTTACTGATAAGGGGCAACAGAAGTACAAAGAGTTGCAGGAACAAATGAAACAACTGCAACGTGATGAAGAATTGTACCAACTACAGAAAAAGAATAATGCCACTATTGAAAGTCTTGAGGCTGAATACAAGCAAATGGAGGACGGCAAGAAAAACATTCTTACAGGATTGCAAAATGCCGACATCAACATATCTGCATACGTGGCAACAATAACCGATAAGGTTTCGGCGACAGGCGGTAATATAGAAAGTTTGCTAAGTCGAATGCTTGACAAATTCGATAGTTTCAAAATTGAAAATAATTCAATGAGCGACAACAGGAAGATCATAAATAACTTCATGCAAATGACACCGGAAGAAAAACAAGATGCATTGAACAAATACGTAGGATTATAGGAGGAAAGATATGCGTAACGGTTTTGAATTTAACGGCAAAAATACAACGGATTTTAAGCGAGTGACGGTCAGAACAAAGGACCGTCCCGTATTTCCACAGGTAAAGGAGTTTACCATAAGTGCCGACGAAACAGACGGTGAATATGATTTTACTGACGTTTCGGGTCACGAATATTTCAATACACGAAAATTTCAGATTGATTTTAACATCGGTGCGGACAGTACCGAAGAATTAAACAAAAAGCTGACCGCTATAAGCCGTTGGTTTAAGGGCAAAGGCACGCTTATTTTTAACGATATGCCGTTTGTCAAGTGGAACGTAAGGGTAATGGACAGCGTGTCATATACACCCGAACACGACGGCAGAAAAGCCGTTTTGTCAGTGACGTATAAGGCAGAGCCTTTTTCGGAGCTTATATTTGACGCACTGAACGGACCTTGCCTTGATACAGATACGACGCTTGATACCGAAATTCCGATAGGTCAAGATGAATATTTAACATTGAATGGCAGTGGCACATATAAGAATGTACCGAATGTCGGCGATATACACGTCAAACCTATTATAACCGTAACAGGTGCAACAAGCCCTTTCACAATAGGAAATAACGGCAAAAATATCACTGTTAAGCATACTGGCGATATTGTTATTGACTGCGAAAAAGAAATAGTTTACAGCGGAAATACAAGCCTTATGACGGATATATCGGGCGATTTCTTTGAACTTGTCCCGGGGTTGGATAACACAATAACAGTAACAGGCGGTGGAGTTGTACAGATAAATTACACGCCTAAATTTTTGTACGACGTAGATTTTGATAATATGAAATGGAGTGAATAACATGGCTTTTAAATTACACGAATGGAACGAAACAGACTTCACAGGTGGTTGCCTTGCGTATCTTAACAAAGCGTATGAAGTGGCGGTGTTTGAGGGATTGCAGGAAACACACACAGTTTCTTTTAAATACCCTATGAAAGACGAAAAAGCGGAGCTTATAAAAGAAAATCGTATAGTATCGGTTGAAGGACAAGCATACCGAATTACAACTGTGAAACGAGATTACAGCGGTTCAAGAATTATGACGGTAAAAGCCAACAGGATATTTTATGAGGACGCAATGCGACATCATTTTCCTACGATAGGCAATGACACTGATGTATCGAAGTCAACGATAGGTGTTGACCCATACGACGTTATAAAACTTGCGATAGCCGATACAAAGTTTGAGCTTATACCCGACAGTGAACTTAAGAAAATGGGTATGACGAGAATAGGCGCAGACGGCGTTAAAATCGACTTTTACCCGACTGATAAGATAAATACTTATGACGTGATTCAAAACGTCATAGAGGCTTACGGCAGAGGTGAAATATACTACGACAATTACCGATTTGCGGTTGTGGAGCGTATCGGTAAGGATAACGGCGTGAGAATGTCAATAAAAAAGAATATGACAAGTCTTTCAGTCGAGAGAAACACACAAGAGCTGACGACAAGACTGTATATGTACGGCAAGGACGATTTGACGATTTCATCTGTAAACGGCGGCAAGCCGTACATTGACAGTAAAGAGGGTATCGAGAAGTACGGTATTCGTGAGGCGTACCGAGATTACAGCGATTACGATGACCCCGAAAAGCTAAAGGCGTTTGGTGAGTGGGACTTAAAGGGCGAGGGTAACGATTTTAGACTTGACCGCCCTCAACTGACAATCACGGGTGACGTGGTTGATTTGAATAAACTTGCCGAGTACGGTGATTTTTATAAAATTGCGTTGGGCGATACAGTACACGTTTTTGAAGATAATATCGAACATAAACAGCGAATTGTATCAATGACGTATTACCCATACAGCGCAAAACAGCCGTCAGTAACAATCGGTCAGCCTACATTGGCTAATGCGTATTACCGCGCGTGGTATATGGGAAAGCTGATAAAAACTATTCAGAAAAATTCGGGCAGAGCGAATAAGCTGAAAACAAGCTATTTTCACGGTACGGTGAACAGTACCCAAAACCCCGTTGAATCAGATAACAAAAAACTGCTGTTAGACGGTGATTTGCTATATATCGAAGATAATAAGGGCAGACGAAGAATAAACCTCGGAAATATGGACGGTGCGTTCGTTTTTCAGATATTCAATCAGTTGTCGGAGAAAACCATTGAAATGGACGATGACGGTAATGTAACGATAACGGGTATATTTGCGACGGGTACAGATACAGAAGCAAGAACTGTTATAGACAAAAACGGTATCCAAAGTTACGACGCTGACGGTAAAAGATACGGCTTGTGGTGTAACGAACCTACCAATAAAGACCAAAGGTATGCTGATTTTAAGTTATATTATGGTGGAAAAGAAGTTTTTCAAGTGTATAACGGTATCAGTGAAACATCTATAAGATTACAAGGAAGTAATATTTTATATGGTGGAAACGGTGCGACACACGGCGTAGGAAAATGGGTATTTGAACAGGGAGCAAGCGGAACATTTCAAACAGCAGACGGAAAAACGGTAACTGTTTCGGGCGGTCTTATAACAAGTATTTCATAAAAGATATTTACAAAATTATTCCTTTGTGGTACAATTTAGGTATCACAAAGGAGGTATTTTTATGAAAGGGAATATGAAAAGTTTTATATGCGGTATGCTCGTTATGGGTGTTATATCGTGCGCGGGAGCGTATGCGACTGATGTATGGCAAAATATAAATGTTTTACCGAACACAATAAAGGTTGTTGTAGACGGCAAAGAAGTACAAGCCGATAATTTCTTGTACAATGATACAACATACTTGCCGATAAGGGCAGTAAGTGAAGCATTGGGAAAAGACGTACAGTATGATAACCAAACAAGCATCGCCACAATATCAGAAAAGAAAGAAGATGATAATATGGCAGTTACAAGTAAATACACGCCACCGGCAGAATATATAAACGATTCTGATTATATAATGCAAAAGGACGGCGTATATTACGCATTATTAAATTTTGTATGGGATATGGTGCAAGACGCAGATTGCAAGGCTGAATATGAACATGATACAAAAATGATTAAAATATTAAAAGATAAAAAAGAAATATATTCGTGTCAAGCCATTTTGGTAGAGGATAGAAGTGTTATTCCGTACGACCAATTTGTCGACGAGATACAACCGTTGTTGAAATAAACGATTAAATCTTGCAAATAACAACAAAATATGATTTTATCAAGAAAGGCACTTGCCAAAACGGTGAGTGCTTTTTTCGTACCAAAAATGAGGTGACATAATGTACAGACGAATACCACCATAGCACGCTTACGGCGTGTTTTTTTAATGAAATCCCAATCAATTACGATTAGAAAGGAATGATAAAATGAAATTAAATTTTAATTTTAGCGGTAAAACGCTGTTAAAGGATTGGTGGAAGATTGTTCGTGATAATTTCACGGCAATTCAAACCGACCACAACACACTGTCCGACAAATTGGACACAGAAATAACGCAACGCACCAATGCTGATGTAGGACTGTCGGACCAAATTACGGCAGAGAAAAAGGCGAGAGAAAGTGCGGATAGTTCGCTAAGCAGTCGCATAAACAACGAAGTGACAATACGACAGGCGGCGGATAATGAACTGCAACGAAATATTGACAGTGAAATCACCGAAAGGCAGACAGCAGACAGCAAAAAGGCTGATAAGACAGAGTTGTACGGCACTGATGAAACAACGAAACATACAATCACGCACACATTGACTACATCTGATTTTGTAATTACTACCGATAGCTACGACAGGGGTACAGTTAAAATACCTGCCGAAACGGTACATTCAAAAATTCTGTTAGACGGCAGTCCAATGCCTGCAACAGAGGTAATAGGTACGTTTGATTGTGGCAAATCGGAAGAGGACCACGGCGATAAGTATGTCGCTATAGCATATTCGCCTAATACAGGTAAATTGGATATTGATGTTGTAGATATAGATTGTTCGCCGACTGACGCTGACGCTATCGCCGAAATAAACATTCAATATCAAACAGCGGAAATTACAAAAATGTATCATTTGTCGCACATTTTTTACGGTATCAGTAACCTAAATGACCTAAAAACCAATAATAAAAATTCGTTTTTGGCGGCGGTCAATGAAATTTCAACAAAACTGACAACTGAAATTTCGGACAGAGAGGACGCAGAACATTCACTGACTGAAAAAATCAGTACTGAAATTTCGGACCGACAGGCGGCGGACAACGAGTTGAAAGCGAAAATATCAGAGATAAATACTGAACTGACAACGGATAACCTGTTTTATGATTTATCTAAATACGTCAACAGTGACAACAAATTAGTCACTGACGACAGCGGTGTACAGTATTTGTCATATTCGGGTTCGTTTGAAAACGGAACGTATTTGTATCACAATTTTGTTGTTGATAATTTCCGCCGTAAACCGAAAACGGAAACCGCATTAGAATTGACATTCAATGTGGCGTCACGTCATATAGCAGGGGACGGTTGCGACATCGGCGGTTTGAATATAGGCGAAACAGACGTATTGATTACATACACTGATACAACAACAGAAAGGTTCGGACAGTCATATTACACAGCAACCGATACAGGTGATAAAACAATCACGATAAACGGCACATCAGAAACGTATAAAACAACAAAATTTAAAATTGAAATCCCTGTAAAAAAAGAAATTAAATCAATTTCATTCCGAATTGTATCGGATAACTTTTATACAAACGGTGACCCGACGGGGAATGCGTGTAAACAGAAAACATTAATACAGTCGGCCGTTTGTTATGATGATGAATGTGTGGCGGTATTGCGTGATGATATTAACGCGAATACATCAAAAATTACTGCCAATACAACAAAACTGACAACTGAAATTTCGGACCGACAGGCGGCAGATGACGAATTGAAAGCAAAATTCACTGACCTAAAAACGGTAGCGTTTACAGGTTCATATACTGACCTATCCAACAAGCCTACATCAATGCAAAATCCTAATTCATTGACACTGACAATGAACGGCTCAGCAACGAGCTATAACGGTTCGGCAACGGCAAGCAAGTCGTGGTATGCGCCGACAAGTGCGGGAACGACCGGATATAATTTAATCAGCAACGGAAGCGGTGCTCCGATATGGCAACAACCGCCTTATGCAGTATGCCCCGACAGTCCATCAATAAGCGATAGAAGATTGAGCATTACTAATTTTAAACTACTAACAGGAGTGAGGGTTTTAGTAAGGTTTACTTATCCTTTCGCCGGAACACAAGGTAAAGTTACGCTAAATGTAAATTCAACAGGAGCAAAAGAAGTAAAGCTATTACGAGCAGACGGTTCATATGATGCTATAACTCAATACAATTCTTGGTCGACGAATGAAATTGTTGAATTTGTGTATGATGGTACATACTGGGTAGCACTATCATCTGATAAGCAGTTTGTTTCAGGTAAGCCATCTGTTATAACAGTCGGTTCATCGACGGTGACAAGGTACTGTGACTTTAAATGTTCGGGAACAGATGACGATATAGTTATTCAAAAAGCAATGGACTCTTTAACAGACGGGGGAAAAATTATCCTTTTAGAGGGGACATATAATTTGTCGAGCAGACTTCTGCAAAAGAAGAATGTTGTAATTGAGGGACAAGGTAGGGGTATTACTAAAGTCAACACAAGTTATATTTTTCTTATATCAAACCTTGTGGGTACAAGTCCAACATTACATCTTACAAATATGGATATAAATTTTTTATCCACAAGTAATATTAGTCCTAATGCAGGTGCTTTTAACGATTATGACGTACTGCAAATTGATAATTGTTCAATCAGTTATGCAAACACAATGCACAACACAGATTCAATATTCTTTAATTGTAAAGTGAAGTTAAAGAATAGTAGAATATCTGTAACATTGCCTGCAAAACGCTATGATAACAGCCATCCTTGTTGGTGGATATTTAGAGATTGTACTGCCGAAATTATTGACACAGATATAATATTTCCTACAACAAGTAATAACACACTTAGCAATGGTGTTTTTTACAGGTGTGAGGGTAGTATGGTTGGCGGTTTTATAAAGCATATAGGCACAACTGTTAGTAGCAATCATAGCTATATTGAGGACGACTCTACAATGAATATTATTGGCACACAAATTGAATGTAGGCGATTTAGTCAATCAGAAACGACAACAGGAAACTTTAACAGTCTTGCTAACTGCCGAATTAAGATACTTCAAGCAGAAGGCTATTTTAGTGCATCTCATATTAACCATTGTGACTTGTATATATCGGCGTCAGTGATTTTCTGTGCTTATTGTATGGCATCTAACTGTAAGTTATGGTTTTCGGCGGCGAGTTTGGCTACATTGAAAAATTATTGTTTCTTTGAGGCTTGCTATACAAATCAATCAACTTGGATAGGCACAAATGGTACGGGCACGTCAACAACAGATACTAAGACAGTTTCGGGAATGGCAGCACCGTCATTTAGAAGCGTAAGTTAATATGGAGGAAGACTATGAATATAAGTGAATTTTTTAGAATTACACCTAACAATATAGTACAGTGTGTAAATTATATAGTGACTTTGAAAACGTTAAAGTCAGTAAAATTTTTGGACGAAGGTTTTGATAATCCAGATAACTTTGACCTAACACTTGAGTATTTCTTGGACGAGGAAGAAGTAAACGGTTTTAAAACAAATTATGTTGACAAGCATAAATTGTTAAGTGTTCAGAATGTAGAAGAATTGGACAACCCATATAAATGGGCAGAGGGGATAGTGTTACGCACAGATGACCCATATACTGAATTAGCCGAAATAGTCAAGTATGGCAGTAAAGAAGCATATGAAGCGTCTTTGCCTGAATATACGGACGAGTTTATGCTTGATGTTGATGTGCGATTGTCAATGTTGGAAATGGGAATAACGGAATAGGAGGTATGAAATATGAATCACGGACGTTCATACGGATTGTGTAAGAAGATTGTAGCTGTTGGAAAGATGGGCAAAGAACAAATGCTTGAAAAATTTGATGTGCTTGTCTTATCTGGTGGATTAACAGAAGATGATTACACAGAGTTGGTTGCAGAAATCAATAAAAATTAGGAGGACATTATAGTGGAAACAGAAAATGAAAAAGAGTTATGGGAGAGACTGACTGCGGTAGAACAGTCCACAAAGTCGGCGCACCACCGTTTAGACAGCTTGGACAAGCTGACTGAAAGCGTCCACATCATAGCTACGGAAACTAAAGCAATGCGTGGGGACGTAAATGATATAACCGAACGTGTGGACGAAATAGAAAAACGTCCTACAAAGCGATACGAAACAGTCGTTACCGCCATTATTACGGCAATAGTGGGCGGTTTGATAGGTTATTTTGTTAAAATGTTAGGATTTTAGTATTTTAGGAGGTACATAAAAATGAAAGAATGGTTTAAATGTGCAGGTATTCGTGCAATAAAAACAGTTGCACAAACAGCAGTTGCCACTATTGGCACTGCTGTTGCATTGGGTGACGTCAACTGGGTAATGGTTGCGTCAGCGGCGGCATTGGCAGGTGTATTGTCGTTATTGACATCAGTTGCAACGGGATTGCCGGAAATGAATAACGAAAAGGGGGAATAAAATATGACGTTACAAGATACCGTTGCACTGATGAACAGTGCGGACTACAAGGAACGTTTCAAGGCAGAATATTATCAATTAGCCAATAGATTCAAAGGATTAAAGAAAATGTTGGAGGAATGGGACAGGGGAAAACTAAAATTTTCCCCAACGTGTCCACGCAGTACATATAACATACAACTAAACGCAATGGCTGACTATTTGGCAATTTTAGAGGCACGAGTAGTAATGGAAGATATTGAATTGAAAGAGGTGTAATAAAATATGACGGATAAAATTTTTATAAACGCAGTAAAAACATTAATCGCAAACTATTTCAACAACAATGTTGATGTGACAGACGGTAAGAAAATCACCACAGATGATGTGTATATCGTGTGGAGCTGTAAGACATTGCAGAATTTTAAAGCGTTGGCGTCAACAACTGTATCGGACGGAATGTATTACGAAATTACATATAACGGTGATAAAAATGAGATGTATTTTGACGCATATAAAAAATGGAAGAATATGACCGTAAAGGAGTGGTGATAATGTCGGCGATAGATAAATTGATACAAATAGCCAATGCAGAGGTTGGCTATTTGGAAAAGTCAAGTAATTCACAGTTAGACAGCAAGACAGCAAATGCCGGTACTGCCAACTACACAAAATATTGGCGAGATATTAAACCCGAATACCAAGGACAACCGTGGTGCGCGTGTTTTGTAACGTGGTGTTTTGTCAATGCGTTTGGAAAAAATAATGCACAAAAATTATTAAAACATTATCCGTATGTGTATTGTCCTACAATGGCAAATTTGTTCACATTAAATGCAAATCCAAAAGTAGGCGATATTGTTATATTCAAACACAACGGAACATTTACACATACGGGAATTGTTACAAGCGTAAACGGCGATTATTTTACAACAATCGAGGGCAACACAAACGGAGGTAGTACCATTATTGCAAATGGCGGCGGTGTTTGCCGAAAAGGTTATTATAACAGTAATTTACCGGGGACAAAATTCAGTACACCGGATTGGAGTATAGTCGAAGAAAGTGAGGATCTAACAATGTCACAGTACAATGAATTAAAAGAATTAATTGAAAAACAGTCGGCGGAAATTGCCGATTTAAAAAACATCAACCAACAGTTGGTGAATGTAGTTCAAACTACAATGGTATACGATTTCAATGATGATAATATGCCGTCGTGGGCGCGTCCTGCGGTGCAGGCAGCTATGGACTGCGGTGCAGTACAGGGCGATGAGAACGGCAGATTAGGTTTATCCTACAAGGATTTACGTGCCATTGTACGTGAATATCGTTGCGGATTGTATAATAAATAGGATAAAAAATAGGTGGCTACGTGCCACCTATTTTTTATTTGTTTTCGTCTGCAATTCTGTTGATTGCTTCAACCAACAATTTCTCCGCCCAAACAGGCGGTTTTCTGTCGCCCTTTTCCCAATGGGCGAGAGTGCCTAAAGGGATTTCAAACCGTCTTGATAGTTCAGCTTGCGTCAGACCTGCCGCAAGTCGAGCTTGTTTTATTTTGCAATCCATATATTATCACCTTTTATTCTATATCCCCTGTCATTCAAATGACAGGGGATAAGTTTAATTAATCTTCAATTTCTTTTGCAGTGAAATTATAATAACATTCAACAACGTTATCATCATCATCGTATGTCAAAAGTTCATTATCTTCGATTTCAGCATATCCTTCTGTGATGTTATCCATAATGCTGTCTTTCAAATAATCCATAGCCAAACTGATTGCCTCTTCTTCTGTTTCAGCCTCAATATAATCACCTACCAAATCATACGAAATGTTTTCGTATGGTTCTTCACCTGCGTATTGTCTTGCATTTTGTACACAATTTTCAACTTGAAATCTTTTCATTGTTTTGTCCTCCTAAAATTTATTATTTTTGGTTATTATTTTGAGGTTTCCCTCATTTCTTGTCTTTATTATACCACCCATTGGATTGGTTGTCAAGCCTTTTTTCAAAAAAATTAAAAAAATTTTGCAACAAAAAACAACGGACAAAATCCGTTGTTTTAAAATTATATTTGTTTCATACAGAACAGTAACCGACCTATCAAATACATTTTGATAGGTTCGATAAGTCCGACTAATGGTACGCGATCAGGGGTTCGAACCCTGGACACCCTGATTAAGAGTGGAACCAGATGTGTTTTATTTATTTTTATAGTGATTTATTTAAGACCTTTTAATCATGTAAAAATGGCATTACATAGCCATTTATTCATGTTTATACTGTATAAAAAGGGATTTTTGAAAAATACATAAATCATCTAAAAAATCCAAAGTGTTAGAAAAATGTTAGAAAGAAAAAATGTAGTCTGCTGACAATTCTAACTAGAAAATCTAAACGGTTTCTAGTTGGTAAATTAAATAAAGGTACACATATTTTTAACAATAAATATAATTCGATTTTTTAGAATATAAATTAAAATCATATAATTAAATAATACTTATTAAAGAGACTTGATTTTCAAAACTTTGAATTTCAAGTCTTTTTATTTGCAAAAATTTAAAAAGGAGGACTGACTATGCTGTGGAAAGGGACATAGAAGTAATTTTACACAGACAAACATCTAATCAAAAAAAGTAACAGAAGGGAGGAACTAATATGGATTTTGAACAGGAATTTGAAGTGATACCCGTAACAAGGGTAAAGATAACTGATACTGAGGCATATTCAAAGCATCCGTTCAGAGTGGTGCATAATAAAGCGCTTGAAATGCTTGCGGAGGATATAAAGGAGCATGGTCTGTTAAATCCAATTCTTGTGCGTGTATTAGGTTTTGGCGGCAGGTATGAAATTCTAAGCGGTCACAGACGAATGGAAGCGTTGAAGCTTAATGGTGAAACAGAGGCAGATGTACGCATTATTAAGTGTACTGACATAGAAGCGGCAAATATCGTTATAAAGTCTAATCTTCTGCAAAGGGATAAGATATTACCGTCAGAACGCGCAAAAGTATATATGCTTCGTAACGAATGTCTGAAAAAGGAGAAAGGCAATTTGTCCACCGGGTGGACAAAGCTGGATGAAAATACGCAGAAAGCATTGGCTAAAGAATTTGACGTGTCCAAAAGCAATATATATGAGTATATTCGTCTAAACTATTTAATTGATGATTTACTCATTTTAGTGGACAGCGGAAAAATAAAAATTAAAATATCGGTCGCTTTATCATATTTTTCAAAGGAATGTCAAAGTATAATACATCAATATTTCTTTGTAGATAAAAAAGATATATTAAATAGCGAATATGTCAAGAAAATAAAGAAGTACAGAAATAATCTTACTATTGAAATTCTGGAAAAGATAACTGCAGAACTTGGCGAACCGAAACAGAAGTCCGAAAGATATGTTGATGCCTTTGTAAAGAAGTATGTTGGTAAGTTCCATAGTGAACAGGAAATGGCGGACGTGCTTGAAAAACTGCTCATAGGTTATCTTAAAGACAATAAGCTGCTTGATAAGAAAGGCGGTGGATAATGAATACACTATGCTTCTGGTCAGGAGGAAAAGATTCGACTGCCTCAATAATTCTCGCTCATATACATCATTTGCCGATTACGGAAATAGTTTTTTGCGAGGTTATGTTTGATAAAAGCAGGAATATATCGGGTGAAATACCTGAACATATTGATTTTATCAGAAATATCGCAATACCGATATTTGAAGAATGGGGGTATAAGATAAAAATACTTCATGCCGATTGTGACTATATGGATTTATTTTTTCATACCGTTACAAGGTCAAAGACAGAAGAAAACAACGGTAAACACAGCGGTTGGCTTATCGGCGGCAGATGTGCAGGGAATGACCGATTAAAGATGAAGCCTATAAGACAGTATCGTAAAAGTATTGAGGGTGAGTATATAGAGTATGTGGGAATAGCGGCAGACGAGCCTAAACGCTTGGAACGTCTGACAGATAACAAACGGTCTTTACTGTATGAATACCACTGTACTGAGGAAATGGCTTATGAATTATGTAAGAATTACGGACTGTTATCGCCGATATATAGCTTTACGCGGCGCAATGGGTGTTGGTTTTGTCCTAATCAATCATATAATGAGCTTGCACATTTGAAGTTTTTGCATCCCGAATTATGGGAGGAGCTGAAAGTATTATCGTGTGTGCCTGATTTGGTATCGCGCGGGTTCAGGTATGGTGTACCATTTGACGAGGTGGAGGAAAGAATAGATAAAATAATAACGGAAAATTGGGGGCTTTTACATACATAGCCCTTGTTTTTTTTGTACTCAAAATTAAAAAGTAAGTAAAGTGTGGTGAATTTTTATTGAAGCAAATTTATACATATTGTGATGAAAGCGGAGCGTCGCAGGTGCTTGAATTTTTGAAACATTCCGATGACAAGGTAAAAAAGAAATTCAAGTATCAGCTTAGTATGCTTGTAATGGAGAACAAAATACTTCGAGAGCCTCATGTAAAGCATTTTATCATAGAGCGTTACAGACAGTTTTATGAGTTTCGGATAAAGGTATCAAAAAAAATTGTGCGTATCATATTCTGTGAGAGGGACGATAATATCGTACTTCTTCACGCTTTTTACAAGCACGATAAGCGCGACACCGAAAAGGCTCTTGAAAATGCCCTGAAGGTATATGAAAGTCTGGAAAGCGACAGCCTGCTCCCGTTTCAGTATCTTAAAGAGGTGATGCTAGGATGATTAGTATCATAAGCGCGTTTGGAGGTCAGCATATTCAGGACGCACTGTATAAGGATATGCAAGGTCAGAATATGGTTTTTTCGTTAGAGGATTGCAGTAATGGTATCTCGCTGATTATGGCGGTTGAACAACACCCTGATGTTGACGTTATTGTAATCGGGCATACAGTGGTTAAGGATATAGAAACATATCTTTCACAAATACGGGAAATTACAAAGACAGCGCGTATTGTACTGCTCTTGAATGGCAAAAGACATCAGTATATACAAGAGCAGTATGAGGGATATAACCGACGATATAATGTTGAGGATATTATCTTTGAGGGTGACGGTATAGACAAATTAAAAATTCTGTCTATTATGAATAAGGGCAGGCTGACGGTTGAGCAGGAAATAAAAGAGGAAATACATGCTGAAAATCCGAGTCTGGCGGAAAAGCCTGTGGAGAAATCTAAAGAAAATTCCATCGAAAATCAGACGGGAAAATCTGATGTGGCTGAGTTTGATATAAAGCCGGAGGCAAAACCCAAAAGGGAAAAGCCTGAAAAACTCAAGAGAGAAAAGCCTAAGCGAGAAAAACCGCCTGTCATAGATATTAAGCCCAAAAAGAAAAAAGTATTACAGCATAAGTCAGCGGACAAATGCACAGTTATTTCTCTTTTTGGCACAACGCATGGCGCAGGCGTCACGAATATGACGGCGAGCCTTGCGGAATATCTGGTTATGAACGGTAAAAAGGTAATAGCCTTTAATCTTTCCGGCGGCGATGAGTTCAGGTATATAAACGGACAGGCGCAGTACAGAGATGTAAAATCATTTGACATATCTGAATTTGAAAAGGACTATGACGTTATTCTCATTGACCTTGGAACGCCATATAGAATAAGCAGCGGAGGAAAATATAACGGTTTTTCGGACGGGTATGATTACAGGAATATAGAATTTCTGAAAAAATCGTCCTTGCAGATTGTAATGTCGCTGTCGGACGCTTGGCATATAAAGAAATGCGAATACTTTTTAACAGATGAACAGTGGGCGGGGCAAATATCAAATTCATATATATTTCTGTTTGATACCGAGCCGCCTAAGTCATTGCAGAAATACGCGGTCAATATGTTTGACCGTAACAGTCAGAGCTTTGCAGAGGAAATTGCAAGGCTTTTTTTGACGGAATAAAAAATATAGTAGGAGTGATAAGATTTGAAAAAGTTATTGGAAAATAAGCTTGTAGTCGGCGGTGTGTGCATTGTCATAGCCGCTATTCTTGCGTTTCTGGTCTTACCGGGAATGTATAAGCAAAAGGAAAAGACGATATATATTTGCCGATTGCAGGCGGATATTACAGCAGGGACAAAGATTGAGGCACAAATGCTTAAACAAGTAGAGGTAGGCAGCTACGGTTTGCCTGAGTCGGTTGTCAAAAATCCCGATGAGCTTGTAGGCAAGTATGCAAAGGTAAGTATGACAACAGACGATTACTTGTACGCTTCAAAGTTTGCAGATTTCGTATCTGATGAACGCTTTGATAAGGCGGTATCAGAGGGAAAGCGCCTTATTGCCGTGAGTGTGCCGAGCAATGCCGCAAGTGTGGCAAATCAGCTAAAGGCAGGCGATAAGGTAACAGTTGCGTATTATGCTGATGATACGGTTATTATTGACGATACACTCAAAGGTATAGAGATTTACAGCGTGGAAAATGAGGACGCTCAAAATCTGGAGAATGTACAGGGGAGTGAGGATAAAGAGGACACAATCGCCGCTAACGTAACGCTTATAGCAACAGAAGAACAGGCGGCGAAGCTTATCAATGCCGAGTATTCGGGTAAGCTTCACATCATACTTGAAAGCAGAGGTGTGGCATAATGAACGCAAAAGTTATAGCGGTCTGGGGCGCGAACGGAAGCGGCAAGACCACAACAGCGGTTAATCTTGCGTTTTCGCTTTCACAGCGTAATTTCACGGTGGGACTCATTTCTTCAAATATATATTACGGAGAAATGCAGATGCTTTGCGGCTGTAATGTCCCTGACGACAGAGGAATATATCACGCGCTTATGGGCGGCGAAACAAAGAATATGCTTGTGCAGGCAGGAAAAACATCAGTATTTGTGCTGTCTGTTCCCGATAAGTTTGATGCTATGCAGCTTACTACCGTATCCGCAAAAAGCGTTAAGGATATGCTTGATGACGCGAATATGCGCTTTGATTATTTAGTTATTGACGGAAATACTGACTTAAATAATCCCATATCAAGCATAGGAATGACGGAGGCTGACAAGCTTCTTGTTGTTCACCGTCCGTCTGTAAAGGATTGTTTGTGGCATGACAGTATGAGAAATGTGTTTGATTTGCTTAATCTGTCATACAAGACAGCGCATATCTTAAACGCTCACGATAAGTCGTGCGATTTATCCGCGTATAAGTCAAGCATCGGTCTGACCTTTGACTTTGAGCTTGGATATGTGGAAAACGCAAATATCTATGCTAATACGGGACAGGCTATTGTATTCCACGATTTGAAGCAGGAACGTGAGTACATATCAGGCATGAAAGCGTTGACAAGCTCGGTAATATTGGGAGGGGGACAGTAATATGGACGTATTCAACATAAATGATTTAATATACAAGGTAAATATCAATACGACTTCTGACACTTCCAATCAACAGACTATGGAATATAAGGACGTGCTGGATAAGATACGGCATATCATATCCAAAAATCACTCGGCGGAGCTTATAGACGTTATATACTCACCGTCGGCAGGCGATAAGCTGAAAAATCTCATAATCCGTTATCTTAATCAGAATAAGATGTCGGTAGAGGAATGTAAAAACATTTCTATGCTTGCAGACAGGATATACGAGGACATGGCGGGCTTCGGTATTTTAACAAAATATCTTCAGAACGAGGAAGTAGAAGAGGTTAATATCAATGCTTGGAATTGTATCGAGGTTATCTATCCCGACAGAGTGGAATTGCTGGAGGAAACCTTTGTTTCGCCGGACGATTGTATGGATAAAATCAAGAAAATGGTATGGCTCGGCGGCTCTATCATTGACGGTTCCAATCCGAAAGTAGACAGCTATATAGGTGAGGGTGTAAGAATATCGGCGCTCATTCCGCCGTGTGTCGATAGTAAAACGGGCGGAGTGGCGTCTATAAGGCGGCAAAAGGAAAATGTCATAACACGCAGGCTGATGATTGAGTATGGCAGCGCAACACCGGAGGAGTTGGAGTTCTTGCCCGTGTGTATCAATAACGGTGTGTCGCTGGCGATTGCAGGAAGTACGGGCAGCGGTAAAACGACAGACCTTGCATATTTGATTTCGTGTCTGGACAAGAAAAAGAGAATATATACGATTGAGGATACAAGGGAACTGAATATAGCTCAGTATGAGAATGGAAGAATGACAAACAGAGTTGTTCAGACGCTCACAAAGGATGCGCCGAATCCGATTACAATGGACGATTTGTTAAAGGAAGCGTTAAGATTTCACCCGTATGCGATTATTCCCGCAGAAATGCGCGGCGCAGAAGCTATGACAGCGATTGAAGCAGGCAGAACAGGTCATGTTATCATATCCACGCTTCACGCTAATTCAGCGGTAGACGCGTATAACCGTATTCTTTCAATGTGTGTTGCAACGGGACTTCAATTATCGGAGAATAAAATCCTCGAGTTTATTCTGGAGGCTATTCCGATTGTTCTCTTTAAAAGACAGCTACCTGACGGGCGGCGTGTATATGATGAAATTTTTGAGGGTACAGGGATAAAGGGCGGTAAGGTCATCGGAAATACCCTGTATAAGTACGAGATTGAGAAAAATATATACGGAACTGACGGACAGATTGAAAAAGTAATCGGTCATCATAAGAAGGTCAGCAAGATGTCCGATGAGCTTTTGCACCGCTTACGCTATGGCGGCGCAAGCGAGGACGCTATAAAACAATTTATGTAATGGGAGGTTTTTGAGATTGCAAAATATAATATTGATTATGATATTCGCGCTCCTACTTACGGGCGCATTTTTATTTACCGGAATAAATCCGTTTAGAAGGAAGTCATATATTTCACTGTCTAAGCAGGTACAGGAGGAGAAATTCCGTAATGTTGACGAGCGGTTCAGCAGGCTGACATTAAAAGACCAAATTATTACAACGGTACAGAATACGGTAGCAATGGGAGGCAGTAATATGAAGATATTTGCCGCTATGCTTGCCGTATTCTGTGCGGCAGGGATAGGTATGGGAAAAATGCTTTTTACCGATACGGGACTCGCCTTAGTAACAGGGCTTGCTTTAATTCCCGTCCCTTACATATTCCTTAAAGTCAAGTCAAGATGGTATAAGCGTAATCAGGATGAGCTTCTTGAAAATACGCTGAGCCTTATAACTAACAGCTATATAAGCTGTAACGATATTATAAAGGCAGTAAATGAAAACCTGTCAAAGCTTGATGTTCAAAGACCGTTTGCTGAATTTATAACGGACGTAACGCTTATAGACAGTAATATCCGGCGCGGCTTGCGTCGTCTGGAACTGAAGCTCAACAACAAATACTTTTCGGAATGGATTGATATTCTGGTGTTATCGCAGGAAAAGTCGGGTGATATGAGGTTTATTCTTCCCGCTGTCATTGACGGTATGAATGACGCAAAGAAATTACAGATAGAGGCTGATACCGTAATGATGAATGTATGGAAGGAATACTTTATGTCTATCATCTTGGCATTTTCTATAATACCAATACTACGCTTTTCAAATGCTGAATGGTTTAATATTCTTATAAACACGTTTGTCGGAAAGCTGCTTATAGTTCTTATGCTTATATTAACAATAATATCAGCATTTTTGACGTTAAGAATAAACAAACCGCTGTAATGGAAAGGAGAATTTGATATGACAATAATAATAATCTTTATTTTAATTTCAGCGGGGATATTCAGAATTTTAAGCAGTGTGCTGAAGCTTCCGCCATACAGCGCCACGCAAAGGCTCAGAGGTGTTGCAGGTAAGACCAAAATGACGGAAACGCTCAATCAGCGTTTGCTTCTACCCGTCATGAAGCTTGTCGCTCCGTTTATCCGTCTTGATGATTTCAAGGAACGGAGAATGAAAATAAAGCTGGAGCGTGCAGGGATTATCTTTACACCGAAAGAATATTACGCTCGTGCTGTCGTAATGGCGGCGGGTACAGCTATTATAGGTACATTGGCAGCAGTTGCTATAATGCCGTCAATGGCTGTAGTGGTATGTATCTTAGCAGTAATAGTGTATTTTCACTTTTTCGGAGAGGTCAATGACCGCTTAAAGGAAAAAGATGAGCTTATAGAAAGCGAGCTGCCTAAGTTTATACGCGCTATTGTGCAGGGACTTAAAACAGAAAAAGACGTTATAAAGCTGTTGGAAAGCTACAGTACAATAGCAGGAAAAGGACTTCAATATGATATTGAGGTGCTTGTTCTTGATTTGAAATCAGGAAATTTTGAAAATGCCATGTTGGATTTTGACAAACGTGTGGGCAATGCCTATATGTCACGACTAACCAAAGCGCTTATAGCAGTAAACAGAGGTGATAATCAGGAGGCGGCGCTCAATCACTTGTTATCCGATATGTCGCTATTATCGCATGAAACAATGCAAAGAGAGTTAAATAAACGTCCGGGCAGAGTTAAGATGATGGTTATTCCTATCGTAGTTATCGGTATATTTACGCTGTTCTATGTAGTGGGAGTAAACCTCTTTAATTCTTTGGGCGGAATAATGTAAAAGAAAGGATTTGACAGAATGAATAAATTACTTGTAAAAACAAAGCTTGCAAAGGATAAGTTTATGAGAAATGCAAAGCGCGTTATTAAGAATACCGAAGGCGACCAGATTACGGGCTGGCTTATCGTTATACTTATTGTTGTTGTAGTCGGCGCGTTCTTCATGAAAAACTATCAGGACGCAATCGTGGAGGTCTGGGACGGAGTAATCGCTAAGATTAAATCGGCGTTCGGTATATAAAGCAATGAAAAAAGAAATACAGAAGAAAAGCAGGCGTTTGTCTGCTTTTCTTAAAGTAAAGAAAAAAGGCAGCGCGTATTATGAGCTTATCATCAAAACGCTTGTATTCATCACGCTGATTGCTACGGCTGTTTCATTTTTCAGTATATTTACCGTATATCTGAATTTGAATTATACCTGCAGACGCGTGGTGCGTGAGATAGAAATATCGGGACAGGTAACGTCAAATACAAATGCCTTGTTTGCTACGCTGAAAAATAACACGAACATAGGCGCGGGCGCGAATATGTCTGTAAGCGCAAGCTATTTCAATGCGGCTCAGAAAAAGATACAGCTACGCAACACGTTTGATGTGACTTGCACAACAAGCTATCGTTTTGACGTGTTTACTCCATTGGGACGCGATCCGATAGGCTTTACTATTCCAATGAAGGTCAGAATGACAGGAATGAGTGAGAAGTTTTGGAAATGATATATATTACATACATAGTTACATTCATAATTCTTGTATTCTATTCGGTATTGGATATTAAGTACAGGGAAATTCCCGCGTGGCTTTTGTATGCAGGGACAGTGGTTGTATTTGCTCTTGGTATTGCATCAAGAGTTATTATACAAGCGGATATTATCGGATATGTAATCATATCATCGGCAATCTACGGCGTTATATGTTTAATGGTAAAAATATTAAAGAAATGGGTGGGAGAAGCCGACTTTGATGTAATATTTGTGATATATCTTGCAATAGGCGCACGGAATATGTGTTTATTCTCATTTTCAATGTTTGTGCTTAGCGGAGTAATGTATGCGTGGCTTGCTGTGCGAAAATCTGACAGGGACAGGCGCCTGCCGCTTATCCCTGTTTTGACAGCCGCGTATGTAATGACTATAATCTTGGGAGGCGGTGTGTATTGATAAAATTAAAAGAAAAGCTTGCAAAAAAGAAAAAGGGCAGCGGTCTATTATTGGTTATGATACTTGTATTCTTTATGATAACCTTTATAGTAACGGTTGGCGAGTTTTACAGAGTTCATATTATGCAGCAGGAAATAGAAATGCACCTGCAAAGGACGGTAAACTGTGCTGTTGAGTATGCGATGGGCGATTCGTACAGACAGGATAAGATAGTAAATCTTAATGTCGGACTTGCAAAAAACAAGTTCTATAAATTTCTCGGCGATGATATGGGCTTAGACAGCTATAACCGAAAATATAGAGATGGGAAGTTTATATACAGGCTGAATTTCACCAGTGTAAACGGAACGAGCAATCCGGCAGTATTCACTGTGAAAGGGTACGCGACTGCAAGGAGTTTATTCTCATTTTTAATCGGAGAAATTGAGATACCATTCAATATATCTTCAACGAATTTTCGTATGGATTAAAACTGATTAAATTTTCGCATATCACCACTTTCGCAAGCTTGAAGTACCTGTGTACGACTGCGCCCGCTCACGCGGCAATCTGCAAAAATTTCTTTCAGTTTAAAAAATATGGAAGAACAAATTTAAAAAAAGTTTTGTACTAAAAATGCCGAAAAACCGCATAGGTATGCGATTTCATTTTTACGGAAGTACATTTTTGTAAATAGTTCTTGACATTGGTACTCAGTGCTGATATAAATAGAATACAAGCTTGTAACACTTATATTAAAAACGATTTGAAAAGGAGGAAAAGACAATGAAAAGGATTTTAACTTTATTGCTGACAATGATGATGCTTGCGATTTTAAGCACAAGCTATGCGGTGGCAGAAGAAACACCTGATATTACGGTAACGCTTGACGGAAATAAAATTGATTTCCCAGACGCAAAGCCGTATCTGTATAAAGACAGAACGCTTGTTCCTATACGCTTTATTAGTGAGGCTATGGGCGCTGATGTATCTTGGAACAGCGGAGAACAGGAAGTAACTATTGTAAAGGGTAAGGATACGATAATTACTCATATATTATCATCAAGGGCGACACTGAACGGTGTGTTATATACATTTGATGTGCCTGCAATGATAAAAGCAGACAGAACATTTGTACCGCTGAGGTTTGTTGCGGAAATGCTGAATTGTGATGTGGATTGGGACGAGAATACATATACTGTAACGATAACATCTCCGCTCGAACCTGTGGCATTTCCCGAACCCGAACTGACAGTACATTTTCCTGAAAATCCATACGAGGGTAAGTTGTTTTGGATAACGATGGATAATGTCAGAGATTATTCGGATTGTGATAATTACCAATTTAAGATTGATTTCATTACTCCGTCAGAGTTTAATATTTATGACGAAGATATGGGTGCAATACTTGGCTGGGAAACGCATAATCGTAATCAGTGGAGAAATGCAAAAAAGAATGGTGATGAAATATTTAGTGTAAGCGCAGAATACTATACCACAAGGGAAAACAAGACAACGTTTGAATTAAAGGACGGAATGCCTATGGAGTTTACATTAAGCGTTAAGCGTTTATGCAGCGGAGAGGTAAAGGAATATCACTATACGGAAACCTTTAAGTATCCGTATCCCGCAAAGGATTAAGGAGGTTTGATAAATGAATATACGAAAAGCTTTAACGGCTGTCGCAATGACAGCCGTTTTTCTATGCTCAAATATTGCAGTAAATGCAGATTACAGTGATGAATATGCAGATAAAGATTATCGCCATCAATCTGTATATAATTTATATGGCGAAGCTGTAAAAAAGCCAATAGCAAAGTTCCGTATTATCCGTATGCGAGACGGAGAGATAAAGGATATGCTTGAAAGCTATTCGGATAATGATTTGAGTACCGAGTTTCCTGCTATGCAGTGCTATGTGGGCGATACCATAGTATTTGAGGATTTAAGTGATCCAATGGACGGAAATGCTATCAAGGTTTGGGATTTTCAATACTACGGAGCTTTGGGCGACAGTTATCACGAGTATAATTACAATATACTTAATTCATCAAAGTTTGAATTAACCGAGCCGGGCGAAACAGCGTTTTTTCTATGCGTTAAAAGTGATGTTCCAACACAGGTAGGCTCGCTTGACCCTTGGTCCGACAACGGAAATCATCAGTCAATAGGCATAAACAGATGGTTCCCACAGGGAATGTATTGGTATTTTGCCACTGCAAGAGTAATTGTAAGCGCGTCACCTGAAGCAAAGGTGAATGTGAAGTATTGGGATGTTCCGCATAACAAAGTATTTTATGAAGAACAGCGCAGTTTGGGCGAAATGATAGGAGACCAGACGGTAAAGACCAATATCCATATCACTGATTGGGAGGGCTACGAATACAGCGGCTGGAATGTTCGACCTGAAGGACAGGATATTCAGTATTCGGGTACAGAGCGTGACGTCGGAATAGAGCTTGCTCCGTGGATGCCTGTTAAGGACTTGAACATTGAATACTATCCATATATTGATACCGAGCTTAGAGTTCGGTATTGGGACAGTGAAGCGGGACGCATTATGAGTGAGGAAACAATACCGGGTGAGCAGGTAGTGCGAGATAAGAAAACCACAATTACATATACTCCGCAGGATATTGAAGGGTATGACTATGGAGGCTGGAGCATACAGTTGCCGGATAGCAGTATTCCTGAAACGGGAGATAAAAAGCCTGTTTTAGTTGAGTTTGACGGTGCTAATCCGATAAAATATCTAAACATAAAGTGCTATCCTAAAGACGGTATTAAGCCACCGCCATCAACGGGCGGCACTGGCGGCGGAAGTGATATTATAAAGCCATCGGGAGTATGCGACGGTGAGATTGAATGGACGGAAACAGATTCGCATAGAGTCCGATACGGAAGTTACAGTGACGGTACTCCGAAATACAGGACGTGTTATCATACCTTTACATACAGGACAACTTTAAGTGCTGATGCAACGGTTACTCCGTCAACCTTTAAATCGGGCTACGGTTTTGAAACAAAGGTCAATTACAGTATAAAGACAAAGCTTATTGACAATGACGGTGATTATTGTTCAAGCTGGGGCAACAGCAGAAGCACCACGAGTAAAGTCAAAGACCCGACAAAGGCTACGGTATATATTCCGTGGAATGTGATAAACAGGCTTGGCACACAGTCAAAATCAATCGCTATGGAGAAAAGCGGAAAGGGCTTTCAGTTGCCGAAAAGTCCCATATCAGAAGCAGGCGCAAGAAAGATATATACAGATGTTGCGCTTGCAGGGACAAAGGAAGAGCCTGCAAGCCATAGCTTTGATATATATATTTCGGGCGGCGGTGTCGGCAATATAGAGTTCTGTAAGAAGTTATCCAAGACTATTACCATAAACGGCGATATGTATGAGGATGATTTTTCATCAATGAGTTAATGCTATTTACTATATTACTTTTGTATGCGGCATATACGGATTATACAAGACGCGAGATACCCAATAGCGTAATACTCAGTATGTATGCCTTATCGGTATTCAGTAATGCGTCTGTATTTGACAAGGTAACGGGATTGTTTCTCTTAACACTCCCGCTTTTTTTTGTTGCCTTGAAATATGACGGTATGAAGGGAGGTGATGTCAAATTCCTTTCGGCAGCCGGAGCGTATCTCGGACTTTATGAGCTTTCTTTAGTTCTTATCCCTACGACTGTAACGGCGGTTTTGTATGGATACATTAAGTCTGAGAAAAGCGTTCCGCTTGCCTTTGTATTCTGTATAGGGTACATCATTAAAGCCGTAATATTTTTGAAGGGAGGTTAGCGGATGAATAAAAAACTTAAAAGAATACTGAAAAACACCGTTCCGCTTGTCATCTACCTTGTCTTTTGCTTTGCCGTAAACGCATACGCGGAGGATATGTGGGAGGTCGCAAACCGCATTATTGTTGACGTATATAACAAGATTGCGGGTATCAGTACGGTTTTAGCCGCGCTTATGACGACGATATGTGTTGTCGGCATGAAGCTGTCTAATAATCAGCAGAAGGTAGACCAAAGTGTGGACTGGCTCAAACGTATCTGGATCGCGTGGGCGATTATCAATGGTATAGGCGCATTTTTAGCGTATGTCAGACCTCTTTTGGCAGGCTTGGCAACGATACAGTAAGTCAGTAGAAATAACTAAGGAAAGGAGTGATGCCATTGCTGGAACCAATAATGAAAGGCTTGATTGAATGGATATACGAAATGGTAGTCAGCATTATGGAATATGCGGCAAAGGAATTAGTCGGTGTTATGAGTATGGATATGTCATACTTTGAAAAAACTGCTCCCGTCATAAAGGATATTACAAATATTATTCTTGCACTCGGCTGGGGACTTTTAATAGCAAATATGGTGTTCCAGTCCTTAAAGGTTATGATGTCCGGCGCAGGCTTTGAGAGTGAAGACCCGAAGCACATATTTTGCAGAACATTCGTGTTTTCATTCCTATTGCTTGCGTCAAGACAGATTTGTAATATGGCTATGGGGATAACGGGTAAGGTTATCGAGCTTTTACAGATACCGCCCGAATTAAGCCTCGCCATACCCGACCAGAGTATGTTCAGTATCGGTTCGGGCGCAAAATGGCTGATAGTGATTGTGGTAGGCTTTATCCTCATATTTCAATATATTAAGTTGTTGTTTGAGATTGGAGAGAGGTATGTTGTAACATCTGTTTTGACTTTCTTTGCCCCGCTTGCGTTTGCAATGGGCGGAAGCAAGAATACAAACGATATTTTTCGTGGCTGGTGCAGGATGTACGGCTCTATGATGGTAATGATGATTATGAATATAGTGTTCTTGAAGCTGATATTGTCCGCAATGGATAATGTAACAAGCGGAAGTGTCCTTATATGGCTTGTCTTTGTCATAGCTTTAACAAGAGTGGCGCGGAAAATTGACAGCCATATCGGCAAAATCGGACTAAACCCTGCTCAAACAGGTAATGCAATGGGAAGCAGACTTCCGGGTATGATGACAATGGTAGCAGTTCGCACTATGGCGTCAACTATCGGCAGAAATATATCCGCGAACAGGGATACGGGCGCACGCTCATCAGGCGGACAAAGGCACAAATCATACGGACGGCATAACAGGAGCGGTGCAGGCAACAGCGGCAGTCATACAAATACCGAGCGTACAGCGGCGTCAATCGCAGGACGTACAGGCGGTTCTTCGTCAACAGTGAATATGTCAGCAGACGGAAACAGTACACCAACTCAACAACCGATAAATAAGTCGCAAACAAATCAGAATAATCAGTCCGCATTTAACCAGAACGCTCAGAACAAAGAAAAACCGCATAGATACGGTAAATACGGTCTTTCAACCTTTGAAACGGACGAAAGATATAACGAGTTCCCGAACGGTAATCCGGCGGTACACGCGGCAAGGTACGGAAAACCGAATCCGGCAGGCGATAAGAGCAGGGAAACATCAAGTCATACAAGTGATTTTAATGCGGAAAAGAGCGGTATGTCAGGTGCAGGGACAAAGAACAGACCGCCGATTGCAAGAAATCCCGCAATCGGTGTAAACGGAGGCGGAGTACATAACATCGGCGGTGTAAATACAGAGCGCAGTTCAAGCTCCGTCGTCGGCGTAACACAGGTACAGCAATCAACAGAAAGTCCGCAGACCAATATATCACAAGGCGGCGGTACGGACAGAAGCAGAAGCACATCGCATAACACAGAGAATATCCAAAACGGCGGTCAGACGGTAAATAACGCAGGAGGTCAGTCAAGTTCTGTTGTAAATACGCAGAAAAACAGCATGACAGGCGGTGTTAATAACAATTCGCATACCGATAATGTAAACCGTCAGCAGACAGTTAATAATCACAGGCAGATAAATCACGAATACAAAAACGGCAGATATAACCCTGCCGCTGTAAACAAGAAGCAGGACAGAACACTGTACCATAAGCAGACGACGATAAAGAAAATTGACTCTACCAATGAAATGAGATTACGGAAGAAACGGGGCGGTGATAATGGCAGAAAAACAAAATAACGCGGTAGCGACAGCGGGTAACATTGCTCATAAGCTTCACGGGACAGCGCAGATTGTGCGCGGTGCGGTTACAGCGGATTTCTTGGCAGTAGCAAGCGGAGCTACAAAGGTACTATCACCTAAAGTTATAGCAGGGATTATAGCGGCAATAATGCTCATAGTTATGATTCCGATATTGGTTATCTTTTCACTTCCGCAGGTGCTTTTTAATTGGGGAAGTCTGAAAGATACCGAGCTTATGGCAAGACACGAACACGCAAATTATCTTATGTCCTGTTATGATGATACCGATTTGAGCGAGGAGGACAAACTCTGGCTTATATCCATTGACGCTGTAAATAATAAGCAGGATATAATGAAAATGTCGCAAAGCTCTATTTCATCTGATAAAATGCAGGGCAAAACTCCAGACGAAGTAATGAACGAGTATGGCTTTGACGATGACCAAAAGAATTGGGTAACGCTTATGGTAAATACCATAAGACAGGCAAAGGCAAGCAATAACCCTGATTTGCCTATAATAGCAGGCGGCACGAATAACGGAATACCGTCGGAGGCATATAATGACGCCACCTTTGCGAAGCTTATAAATGAAGCGGAGAAATATCTCGGCTATCCGTATGTATTCGGCGGCTCATCACCGTCAACAAGCTTTGACTGTTCAGGCTTTGTCTGCTGGGTATATACGCACAGCGGAGTACATAACCTGCCGAGAACGACAGCGCAGGGGATATATAACCAGTGTACGAGGGTATCGGCAAGCGAAGCAAAGCCGGGAGATTTGGTGTTTTTTCAGGGAACGTACAATGCGGGCGAAACGGTAACGCATATCGGAATATATGTAGGGCAAAATCGAATGTTGCATTGCGGCTCGCCTATTCAGTACACATCAATAGACACAAGCTATTGGCGCAGTCATTTTTATAGTTACGGGCGCCTTTAATTTAATGAAGGGAGGAAACAATATTGAACGATTTTTTAATTCCCGCTAATTTTGAGGACAGCGGCAAGATAATGGGCTTTTTTTCTACGCGAAATGTAGTGGAAGCGGTTATACTCGCGCTTCCCTTTGCCTTTATTGTCTTTAAGCTATGTCCCGTGGGACTTACATGGAAGATTATATTATCGTCCGTGTTCGTTATACCGATAGGCGGGCTTGCGCTTATGGGGATACGCGACGATCCGCTGAGTATATTTGTCCGTACTTGGTGGCAATGGCGGAAAAACAGAAAAATATTAGAGTATAGGGGTGAGGTTACTTGAAGCTAAAAGATATATTTTCAAAGGACCGGTCGCAGGAAATTGAATACTACGAGGGCAGCACGCAGAAGTGGCTGCCTGTAAAGGAATTTAAAGACGGTGTTATCGTAATGAAGGACGGGCGGTATGTCAAGGTGATAGAGGTTTTGCCTGTTAATTTCTATTTAAAATCGGAAACGGAGCAGCAGAATATAATCTACTACTACGCAAGCTATTTAAAGATTGCACCCGATAATATGCAGATACGGGTGCTGACGCAGAAAGCGGACATATCAACATACCTTGAACGTCTGGGCGGTTTTCTGGAAACGGAAAACAATGATGAGTGCAGGAATATGATAGCCGATGAAATGAGCTTTGTTGAGCAGTTGTCATATAACGTGGCGGTTAAAAAGCGGTTCTTCATAGCATTTGACTTCACACCGAAGGGCTTTGACAAGGCATATACTTTCGAGGACGCAAAACGCTATCTGGAGGATGAGGAGTACAAGGCAAGACGATATTTGGCGCAATGCGGTATGGAAGTTTTAGAGGTATCGGATAACGCATTTTTAACAGACTTATTCTTTGCAATGATAAACAAATACACAGCAAAATCCATGAAGCCGGGACAAATCGGCGGTATGTATGACGAGGTGCATACAATGGACACGAATACATTTTAATCTCTCTTGACTGAGGGATTTTTTTAATTAAATACAACGAGGAGCGTGAAAGAATGAAACGAATAATGTCAATACTGTTAGCTTTTGTAATGCTGTCATCAGCATTGGAAGCGTTTGCGGCTGTGTCATATAACGACGTCACAGACGAACACTGGGCGGCGGAATATATAGAACAGCTTACCGATAAGGGTATTCTGTTCGGAACGCCGGAGGGGAATATACTTCCCGAAAATAACATTACACGCGCTGAAATAGCGGCTATGATTTCAAGAACATATGATGAAGAATATGTTAATACGCTGTCCTTTAATGACATACAGGGACATTGGGCGCAGAAGGATATTGAAAGACTTGTTGATAAGGGGATAATCCTTACGGACGAGAGCGGCGAGGAATATATGCCCGACAAATATCTTACCCGTATTGAGATGATACGGTATGTATTAAGATGGCTTGACCTTGCAGGACAGGCTGAGCTTGAAACTAAATCCACTTCGTATGTGGACGATTATATGATTTCCGAATCGGATAAAGGGTACATAAATACAGCGAAAAAGTACGATATTATTTCCGGTTATCCTGATAATTCGGTCAGACCATACGGAAATATAACGCGCGGCGAGGTGTTTAAAATATTCTGTATAGCGTGGGATATTAAGACAAGCGGAATAAGCGCCACACCTGAACCTACGCAAAATCCATCGCCAAGCCCGACGCCGAGAGTAATACGCGGCGGAGGCGGAGGCTCGTCAAATAGAAAGGCAGAGGTTGAGTTTTCAATCCCCGACACAGCGCATACGGATACCGTGATTGAATTTACAACCGAAAATAAATATGTAAAATCAATAGAATGGATATTAAAGCGGTATTCGGACGAAGCACAGGAATATGAGCCTGTTTCGGTTGACGAATACATAGACGGAACGCTTACCGATAAGGGCGGCAGCTTCCGTATTAAGACAGCGGGCAAGTACCGTATTTGTGCATCAGCTTCAAATTCAAGAGGAATAAAATATGAGTATTCAAAGGATATAACGGTGTATGATACAACAAACGTAAATATCCAAATACCCGAATATACGCATACAGACACCCAAATAAATATATCCGCAAATACGGATAAAGAGCCTGCAGACGGTGCGGCTAAATGGAATGTTCTGTTTGAGGGTAAGCCGATAGAGAATATAGCCGAACATATAGACGGAAGCTTAGACGGGAATGATAACACCGTAATATTGAAAAAAAGCGGCAGCTATACATTTGAATATGAAATTACCGACACAGCAAACCGCAGTTTTAAGGATAGTAAAACGATAACCGTATATCCTGTGCCGGAACTGATTTTTGAAACGTCTGATACAGTGCATACGGACAATGTTTTCCCCGTAGCGCAGAAATCAGATTTAAGCGGTTATGATGTAAGCTGGTATCTTTCAAAGGATAACGGTGATCAGAAACCATATACCGAATATACAGGCTTTGTATTAAATGAGAATGGCGGGGATATTCAGCTAAGTGATTGCGGCAGCTATACCTTAATATTATCCGCTGTTGATACAACGGGCAGAAGCTTTGAATATTCAAAGAATATAAAGGTAATGCCTGTTACAAAGATGAGCTTTACAATGCAGGAGACAGCACATACAGATACAGATGTTAATATCACAGCGGAGTATGTAAATATTGACGCGGCGGACACAAGATGGAGCGTAGCAAAGGACGGCGTTGAAAAGGAATATACCGAATACGCTGACGGAATACTTAACGCTGACGGAGGCAGTATCCGTTTTAAGACAGACGGTGATTATACCGTAACGGCGAGGTTTACGGACAGCGCAGGCAGAGAATATACAGCATCTCGGACAATTAAGGTGTATAAAGTACCTGTTTTAAGCTACGGGGATAACGCTTTGCCCGAATACGCATATACGGACAGCGATATTCTCATTAAGCCTGATGTGCAAAATCTTGACAGCCTTAATATTGAATGGTATATAAATGACAAACCGTACAGTGAGTATGCCGACGGAAAACTCGATAACAGCGGCGGTACAATACGGTTTAAGAAAAAAGGTCATTATACCGTAACAGCAAGTATTACAGATGAAACGGGCAGAGAATACAGATATGACGCAAAGACCGATATTTATTCTGTGCCGCAGATAGGGTTTGAGGTTCCTGAAAATACGCATACTGACATAAATACTGAAATCAAGACGAATATCATAGAAGCTGACGGTTTGGATATTGTCTGGAAAATATCAAAGGACAATGGCGAATTTAAAGAGCTTGCAGATGGTACGATTCAGAACGAAGGCGGCACAATACGGTTTAAGGACAAGGGCAGTTATATACTGAAAGCGTCTGTAACGGACAGCTTTGGTCGTGTTTTTGAATACAGCTCGGAAAGTATAAAGGTGTATCCTGTGCCGGAGGTTGACTTTTCAGCAGACAGCGGAGCGGAATATCCTTTGCCGCTGTACGGGTATAAGGATAAAAACATAACGGTTATTCCGAAAGTAAACGAGCTTGGAAGCCTTAAAATACAGTGGCTCATATCCAAAGACGGAAAAGCAGAAAAGGATTATAGCGCGTATGTTCAGGGGGCAATGACAAACGACGGGGGAAATATAACCTTTACCAATACAGGCGATTATACGCTTATTGCCAAAGTGACGGATGAAACGGGACGGGTATTTACATACTCGGAGGATATAATGATAAATGCCACTCCTGAAATTGATTTTACTGTTCCTGAATACGGATATGCAGGCGAAACAGTAAATATATCATCAGACAACAGCTATAAAAGTGAGTGGACAATTTCAAAGGATAGCGGAAAGTCTGAAAAGTACGGTAAATATGCAGACGGTACACTGACCGACAAGGGCGGCGCGGTAAGCTTTAAGGATAAAGGAGTATATAACATAACGCTGACTGTGACTGACCGTGCAGGGAAAACATATAGCTGCACTAAAAAGATACGGATTATTGTCCCGCCATTGATGCGTATAGAAATCCCTGAATACAGCTATACCGATACGGAGATAGCGGTGGTATCTGAAAATGAGAATATGTCAAATCTCAATGCCGAATGGTACATAAACGATAAACCGTATCAGACCTATGCAGCAGGAACGCTTGCGAATACAGGCGGTACGGTTAGATTCAGCAAAAGCGGCGCATATTCCGTAAAGGCGTTAGTTACAGACGAATACGGAAAGGAATATACATTTGCTTCAGAACCGATAACGATATATCCGTCACTGACGCCAAGCTTTGAAATGCCCGAATACACATATACCAATACAAATATTGATATATCCAACGTTTCAGGCACAGGCATTGTATGGACAATAAACGGCAAGGAATATACAAAGTATGCTGCAGGAAGCTTAACGGATAAGGGCGGCAGTATCAGCTTTAATAAGTCCGGCGATTATACTCTGGAAGCGGCTGTGACAGATGAAAAGGGCAGAAAATTCAAGTATGAAAAAAGCATATCGGTGTATGAAGTATCCCGTATTGAATTAGCTTTAAGTACAAATGAAGCATACACTGATGAAAAGGTTACAATCATAGCTGATACCGAAAATACAGGCGATATATCGTGGTATATATCCAAGGACGGCGCCCAAAAGCAGAATTATTTAAAACACGCAGGCGGTTCTCTGGGCAATTCCGGCGGTGAGCTTACGTTTAAGGAAACAGGCATTTACACGGTGTATGCTATAGCTTCAGATAAGACGGGCAGGACATATACAGAGCAGGCTGTGATAACGGTAACGGACGCGCCGGAAATGGAGCTTGATATAGACAAGGAAACCGTGTATATACAAGAAACTGTGCGCGTAAGCACAAGGCTTAGTAATATAGGCGACAGTGAAATTGCGTGGTATATTGAGAAAAACGGTGAGAAAAAACCGTATAATGATTATGTAACAGGCACGCTCAGTAATTACGGCGGCAATATATACTTTTCACAGGGCGGCGAGTACACGGTATATGCTGTTCTTACGGACAGGAAGGGCAATAAAAAAGAGAAATCGTGTAATATAACAATATACGGCAGACCGAGTATCAGCATAGATATATCCGAAACCGGATATGTTGGTATAGGCAATAAGGTTATTACGGAAGTAAGCGGCGGCGACTGGGATAAAATACAGTGGTACATATCCAAAAACGGCGCGGCAAAGAAAAACTATCTGGAATATGCTGACGGTGCGCTGACAAATGACGGCGGACAGATAACATTTAATCAGACAGGGACGTATATACTGTATGCGGAATTAACGGACAAGGCTGGCAATACTGCGATAACAAGTGAAAGTATAAATATATACAATATGCCTTCAGCGGATATTATTGTGCCGGAGATTACGCATACCGATACGCCTGTAACGGTTACGGCGGCGTTTAAGAACGCGCCTAATTCTGTGTCTTGGTACATCTCAAAGAATAACGGCAGCGAAGTGCTTTATACCAACTACTGCACAGGCTTGTTATCGAAAACGGGCGGACAGATAAGCTTTAAGAGCTACGGTACATACCGTCTTATTGCAAGAACAACGGACGCAGGCGGACAAAAGCGCGAGTTTACAACGCTTGTTAGGGTATATCCGAAGCCGAATTTGACAACCTCGCTTGCAAGGAATATGCACATAGACAGCAGCTACGGTGCAAGCTACAGCGTGTCAAAATGGGGTAATCAGAATATTGAGTGGAAGCTTGAAAAGGACGGAACGCCTGTTAATATGACCGACTATGGTACATTTAATTTTTCAAGCGGCAGTATATCGGCAGCGTTTAATGTTCTTGGCAGCTATGAGCTTATCGCATATATAGAGGACGAAACAGAAAAGGTATTCCGATATGCCATACCGATTGAGGTATATAACACAGCGCCGTATGTGAGCGGTGTGTCGGTAAATAAGACGCGCAGATACAGTAACGGGAAGTATTATACAACGCTGTCCCCGTCCGCTGTTGACCCTGACGGTGATATTATTATGGGATATGAGTATCAGAACAAGCCGTCCAATGATTATTATCCTATCGGCACAACGTATGTAAAGGTACGCGCAAAAGACCGGTACGGTAAATTTTCAGACTGGTACACGGTTGACGTAACAATAAGCAACAGTGCGCCGGAAGCGCCTACAATATACAGAGACCCCGACACTATAAGTATTGCACCCGGTTCAAGTATGACGCTGACCGCAACCTCAACCGATCCTGACGGTGACGCGGTGCATTTTGAATGGGAAGGCGTGACAGACGACGGGACGTACCCAATCGGAAAGCATATTATCAGATGCAGAGCTATTGATACGGCGGGGCTTAAATCGCCGGCGACAGCGGTAGTGTTCTTTGCCGCTGACGAAATGAGCGGCGGAGGTATGGAGCTTGTAGATGCGGAAAGCCGTATTGTTGAAGAGGGTATTGACGGCGCGACCATTTCAAAGTATGAGTTTGACGTACCAGCCGTGGACGGTCATAGCGGTAATGACTACGGACAGGTACGGGGCTTTAATGTTCATACGGGCGAATGGGAACTGATAGAGAAGCGCGATGTGAGTAATGGTATTACTATGACGGGTACTCTTGAACAGGGTAAGTACAGTAAGCTGGAGTTTTTCTATTATGCATCGCATTGTATGTATAATAAATGTAATATAACGTACAATGTAGAGTTCTATTTCCCTGCGGAATAAAAAGTATATTTGCTTTTTAGCGGTATTAGTGGTATAATATCATCTAAATGATTTTATACTGGCAGGTGGAAAAATGGAAAACACAGAACAGCGGAATGACCCGCTTATAGAATGTATGACGGAATTTGAGGAATGGGAGCAAAACGGCTGCATAAAAGCCGAGGAGATTATACGCAATTCCGATAATAAAACAGAATAAATAGTATATAAAGCAGTTTCAGAAATGAAGCTGCTTTATATACTAAATTTTTCAAAAAACAAATGCGACTAAAAAACAGTTGCATTTTTTGAAAATTGTGATATAATAATAGTATGAGGTGAATACTTTGGGTAAGAAAGAAAAACTAATTGCAAAATTAAAAAGCAATCCGAAAGATTTTACTTTTGATGAGATGAAAACCTTATTGGAAGCGCTGGGCTTTGTGATGTCTAATAAAGGCAAAACAAGCGGTTCAAGAGTAAAGTTTATGAAAGGCGATATTCCTGTTATTCTGCATAAACCGCATCCGAGAAAGGAATTATTAGAATATCAGATAAAGCAAATTACAGAAGTGTTAGAAAGGGAGGATTTAATATGAGTAATCTGTTAGAGTATAAAGATTATTTGGGAACGGTAGAATATTCTTCATCAGATAAGGTTCTGTACGGTAAAGTAATTGGGATTAACGGTCTTGTTTCGTATGAGGGTGACAGCATAGAAAGCTTGCAGGCTGATTTTGAAGAGGCGGTTGACGATTATCTTGAAATGTGCGCTGAACAAGGTGTTGAACCTCAAAAGACATATAAAGGGACTTTTAATGTGCGAATATCACCGATGCTCCATAAAAATCTTGCAGAATTTGCCGCGTCACATAACAAAACGCTGAACTCAACAGTAGAGGACGCTATCAGAGCATATGTAGAATAAGAATAATATAATATGATGAAATTGTCACTTTTAACAGTGGCAATTTTTTATTGCAATAAAATATATAATTAAGGAGGAAACAATGAGTAATAAGATAACAGATGAACAACTGCGGCAGACGCCGTTTGGACGCTTTGTAAATATACAGGAGGATACAGCGGACGAAACGGATAATATAGATGCCGATATACCGAGCTATGAGCCGAATGTTACGGTAAATACCGATATACAGGAGGATGACATCATAGCGCAGGAGGAAAAACCAAAAGGAAGTTTTTTCAGTAAAAGACCAAAACGCGAAAAGGTATTCACCGAGCCTGAGCCGGAGGTACAGCCGATATGGACGGGACAGACAACTGCTATTGATATAATAGCCCCGTCGTCGGTTGATAACGGAAGCCGTGACTATGTTGTAGTAGATGGGATTTATCACGCGTATTTATACATAGCCGGATATGGTTATCGTACAAGAAACGAAGCGGCGTGGCTGTCCTCGCTTGTGGAAGCAGGCGACAATATCGGCATATCATTTTCATTTAAGCGGATGCAGAGGGACAAGATTTTATCACGCATAGCGCAGAAAACAATGATAAACCGCAGTAAAATGCGTGAGGTAGCCGATACACGTTCCGACTTTGAGGAGCTGGACTCAGCGATAAGCAGCGGAATGTACTTAAAGGAAGGTATGAACCGAGCCAATCAGGACTTTTACTATATGTCCACTATCATAGAGGTGACAGCGGAAGATGAAGAAACCATTGAGCGTAATGTAAGCGACGTCATAACACTTTGCGCGTCAATGGATATGGTATGCAAGCGCGCCGACTATAAGCATGAGCAGGGGTTTTTGTCCGCATTGCCTACGGTATCGCTTGACGCTGACTTGGAACGGAAATCAAGACGAAATGTTTTGACCGATTCGCTTGCGGCGGCGTTCCCGTTTTCATCCTTGGAGGTATATGACCCCGAAGGTATTTTCTTAGGTTTAAATAAATACAACAATTCAGTAGCAATACTGGATTTTTTTGATGCAGATAAATATTCAAATGCAAATGCCTGTATTCTCGGAATGTCCGGCGCGGGCAAAACATTCTTAATGCAGCTCATAGCGCTGAGATTAAGACAGCAGGGAGTGCAGGTGTTTATCATAGCCCCGATTAAAGGACATGAGTTCGCTGAGGTGTGCGACAGGATAGGCGGTAAGTACATAAGAATTGCCCCGTCCTCGCAGGATTGTATCAATATTATGGAAATTCGTAAGAAAACGCTTAATACCGACTATGAAATACACGGTGATAAGCGTAACGATTCCATTTTAGCGGAGAAGATACAGAAGCTTATGATTTTCTTCTCGCTCATAAAGAATGACATCACGCAGAATGAGTTAAATCTCATAGACGGTGCGATTGTTCGTACATATAAGACATTCGGTATTACATACGATAACGAATCGCTGTTTGACAAAGACGGACGGTTTAAGAAAATGCCTACCTTAAAGGATTTATATAACGAATTGCTGTCAAAGGATAAGACAAAGGACTTGGCGCTGATGATAGAAAAGTTTGCGGTAGGCTCATTGTCGGCGTTTGGCGGCAGCACCAATGTGGACTTGGATAACAAATATATTGTGCTTGACATTTCGGAAATGAACGAGCATTTGAAGGCTTTGGGAATGTTTATCGCTCTTGACTTTGTATGGGACAAGGCAAAAGAAAGCCGCATTCAGAAAAAGGTCATATTTCTTGACGAGCTGTGGACGCTCATAGGCTCATCGGGCAACAGGCTTGCGGCGGATTATGTTCTGGAGATATTCAAGGTAATACGCGGTTACGGCGGAAGCGCGATAGCGGCGACGCAGGATATATCTGATTTCTTTGCTCTTGATGATGGAAAATACGGTAAGGCAATCATAAATAACTCCCGTATCAAATTTGTTCTCCAGCTTGAAGAGGACGAGGCGTTTACCGTTCAGAAGCATTTATCGTTGTCTGATGAGGAAGCCATGCAGGTTATACGCAATAACAGAGGCGAGGCGCTGCTGTGCGCTAACCGAAACAAGCTTGTTATTGACATTAAGGCGTCGCCGTATGTGTATGATTTAATTACTACAAAACGGTCTGATTTGGAGAAAAAGCGCAGGCGGAAATTGGAGGAACGAAAACAATATGATGACTAATATGGACACCTTAAAGAAAGAGCTGAAATATGTGCAGGAAACGCTGATACGGTCAATACAGGCAATATCAAGGGTAAGTATGTCAGAAAGCAAATCAGAACAGGTCATTGACAAAAGGCTCGGCGATATTCTTGATACGGTGGAATCGGCGTGTGTTACTGCAAGATGCGTTATTGACAGATACCGTATTATGAAGCCTTTTTCGGAAAATGGGAAGAAAGAAAAAATAATCTCAAAGGTTGCGGGTGAGATAGAGGTTACAGCGGAGGGCTGGCTGCATATAAAGCTTAATACACTGCTCCCGAATTGCAGATATAAGACGAACAGCTATATACAGGATACGCTGACGCGGTTATTAGAAGAATGCGACAAGCCCCTGCCGATGTTCGACAAGGCATTTTTGGCGATTGTGGAATATTGTGATTATGACAACAGGGAGGTATACGATCAAGACAATAAGTCGTGGAAGATGATACCGAACGCAATCAAGGGTAGAGTGGTTAAGGACGACGAACAGTTCAGGCTTGACATTGGGTTATTCTCTAAAATATCCGACACTCCCGCCTGTCATATATATGTTATTCCGCAGACGCAGTTGAGCGAATTTATGAATTATTTGTCGAATGATTTGCTGTAAAATGTGGTGGGGGCAGGTGCATTTTTGAATTTTGGTTAGTGGCGTACCCTCGTCATACCATATATATAAATGCACCTGCCCTTATATGCGTTAAGAAAGCGTCATTACAGGATTTAACGGCAGCAGACATCATGTGCAGAAAAAAATTCTGCACCGTAGTAAGGAGGGAAGTGCAAAAATGATTTTAGATAGTCAGGAATTGGAGTTTTTAAAACTATGTGCATTAGCCAGATATATGCCGTGCGGACTTGCAGGGATATTTGAAATGCAGATATTAAAAAGCGAGGTATCGGGCAGGTTGGCAAAAAGCGGATACTTGAAATATGTAAACGGAGGGTGTAAATTCAGCAGATTGACAAGACGGGGCAGGGATATATTATTAAGGGCAGGCTATGAATTTCCTGACGATGCAAGACCGCATAAGAAAGGAAATACATTTAACAGACGTGTTATAAATGCGAAACTAAATGCAATGCTTTATGGGGCTGGTATAAATATCTATGCAGGGACAGTGCAGGGACTAAGCAGGGAGGATTGTATCTACATACCAAGCCTGACTATACGCTCGGAAATGAAAAGCAAGGTTCTTGCAGGGACAGTATTTTACGGGATACTCCGTATAGGTGATACGGCGTATGTTCTGTACTATACAGACGATATAGCGGACGGTGCATTTCCTGATTTTGAACAACAGACATTCCTTAGTATGATTTCACATATAGAAAATATAAAAAATGTGGCGATAATAATCGCGGCGGAAACTGTGGAGGGACTTATAGGGTATCTTATGCCGGAGAAAAAGCCTGAAATCACACGGGGCATTGTTCCGTTCTCGGAGCTTATGGAAAGATGGCAGTATGATTTCTATTTACTGCCTATGGATAAGGACGGAATAATGCAGATAAAGCTTATGTGTATAGATAATTATAAAAAGGATATAGCGGCAATGTTTGGTGACACGGACAATGTACCTGTAAAGCTGAGCCGATTTGATGCGGTCTGTGGAGGGAAAGCGTGTATAACAGCTATGGACACAAATATTACAAGAGTAAGGTACTCGCTGGAGCAGTCTTTGTTAAGCGGAATTATTCCAAATATTATATGTCTTGCGCATCAGAAAGCAATATATCAGCACATGGCGGTGTATCTTGAATATCCTAACCAGATGAAATTTACCGTTGTACGTCATAATACAATGACGGATATGTTTCCGCAATTACGGATGGGGGAAACGAAAATAGAGCCTGCGCGTACAAAGGACGGTGAGTATTTAATAATATGAAAAAGCTTATAAAACTTATAAAGACGCTGTACAATGAGAATGTACGGCATTTTGTATATAAAATAAAAGAGCATTGGATTATATATTCCGTAATGGCTTTAACGGGACTGTATCTATATGGTATGGTAGTTGCGTCATTCAGAGGCGCATTGTATAACTTTATGACAAATACGGATGGAAAGATGTTTACGCTAAATCCTATTAAATGTATTGGCGCAGTATTCACTCCGCAGGGGTTAGGTATAGCTTTTTTTATCCTCATAATGTATTTGCTTATAAAACAGAATTGGTTACAGTACATAACGGGTGTTAAGATAAAAAAAGACGAGCGTAATTTCTATACGGTTAATGAGGGTACACACGGTACTTCGGGCTGGATGGATAGAAAAGATATGAAGAAAACTTTTCTGATAGGCACGGCTGATTCTGTGGAGGGAGCAATACTCGGTAAGCTTGCAAGACGCGGATTTTATGAATATCTTGGCTTAAATGCTGATAATGGCTTGAATAAACACATAATGATATACGGTGCGTCCGGCTCGGGTAAGTCAAGGGGGTTTATAAAGCCGTTTATATTAAAGACAGCAAAGCTAATGCAAAGTATGATAATAGTTGACCCAAAAGCGGAAATGGCTGAACAGATGGCTGAATATTTAAAAGAAGAAGGCTATGTTGTAAAGATGTTTAACCTTTTGGATATGGAAAATTCGGACGCATGGAACTGTCTCGGCGAAATAGACGGTGATATTGATATGGTGCAGTCGGTTGCGGAGGTTATAATCCGCAACACCTCTGAGGAGGGACAAAAAGCTGATTTCTGGGATAAAGCGGAAAAGAATTTACTTGTTGCCCTTATCCATTACGTTTATACATTGAAAGACCCTGTAACGGGCGAGCTTCTTCCTATACAAAAGCGTTCGCTTGATACCATATATAATATGCTATCGCATGACGGACAAAAGGAACTTGACGCAAAAATGCAGCGTTTACCGCTTGACCACCCTGCACGCGCACCCTACGGAATATTTAAACAGGCTGCGGGCAATCTTTGGGGAAATATTTTTATCGGTTTAGGTTCGAGATTAAATGTATTTCAAAACAAATTAGTTAAGAAAATAACGAGCTACCACGAAATAGACCTTGAATTGCCGGGCAAACGACCATGCGCCTATTTCTGTATAATATCAGACCAAGACAGCAGTTTGGAATTTTTAAGCTCGCTGTTTTTTTCATTGCTGTTTAAGAAATTATCAGACTATGCCCGAAAACACGGTGATGAGCGCGGACGCTTGCCTGTTGAGGTTAATATGGTATTAGAAGAGTTTTGTAATATAGGTAGATTGCTTGATTTTAAAAAAACTATATCAACAGTTCGTTCACGAGGTATCAACTGTCAGATTGCCGCTCAGAGCGCAGCGCAGATGGCAGACCGATACCCTGTAAACGAATGGCAGGAGATAGTCGGCAACTGTGACACACAGATTATGCTCGGCTGTAACGACCAGATGACAAGTGAGTTTATCTCAAAGAAATGCGGTAATATTACGATACGGACAACAAGCTCAATGGCGCCGCAGACACCGCTGTTTTCGCCTATAACAAGGCAGGTTAACGGGTACAAGCAAAACACGTCAAATGCTACACGTCCGCTGATGTATCCCGATGAAATAGAACACATGGATAACCGTGAGTGTCTTATTCTTGTTAGAGGTCAGAAACCGCTGAAGGCTATGAAAATAATACCCGATGAATTAAGTGAGTTCCATAAGCTGAAGCGGACAAGAATAACGGAGTATGTTCCTAAATGGCGGTATGATGAAGAACACAGTATGAGTGATACGGACAATATTTCGTATGAGGATGAATTTACAGATATAGATGATGTTGAAGAAAGCCCGTTTGATTTGGCGAAAGTAGAGATAATTACAGCATCAGCGAAACCGAATACAAAGCGGCAAATAAATGCTTTTGATGATAGCGTTGAAGAGGAGGATTTCGACCCAAGACCTCTTACGGCGCAAAGTATGATTGATAAGTTTAAGAGAGGAAAGTGATTTATATGACTGTGTATAAAATAAATGATTTAATACAATGTGATTTTTACAGAATACCGAAGGCTTTTTATTCAAACCCTAAATATATAGAGATGTCCTCTGCGGCAAAATTGGCATATGCAAGACTATATGATAGGTTATCATTATCTCAGAAAAATGGCTGGATAAATGCAAATGGAGAGGTATACTTAAATTTTAAAAGAAAAAAATTAGCTGAGGCATTAGGTGTTGGCAATAAAAAAGCAACGGATATCTTTAAGGAATTAGTGGAAAAGGGATTGATTATGGATGTTCGTGTGGGACAAGGTAAACCGAATCGGATATATATTGTTAAACCGGAAGTGTCTGAACATCAGGCGCGGAATTTTGTAGATGAAGAAAATGCCAGATGCGCAGAAATGACAGCTCTGGAATCGGATGAAGTTGGGGATACAGAAGAAATGTTAGAATGTGATACGCAAAAACAACAGGTCAAGAAGCGTCAAAATGACATCTCAAGAAGTACCGAAATGACAGGTCAAGAAGCGTCAAAAGCGCACCCTAATAATACTAATAGTAACAAGACTGATATTAACCATATTGATAATAGTCAGTCAGTAATAACGGACAGGCAATTATTTAACAAGATATTAGCGCAGTGTCAGCTTGAATGCTTTGACAAGGATATACGGCGAATATTTTATGATGCTGTGGAGCGTCTGTTCTACTGCCGTGAATTAAAAATTGGCACAAGCGTATTACCGGGCGAAAATGTCCGAAGCAGGTTATGCGAGCTTGACTATTCGGTTTTGGAGAGCGCATTGCATAAAATGCACAAGAACATGAGAGACACTAAAAATCCCACGGGTTATGTTATGAGCGTTATATTTAACTGCTTGACTGAGGACTTTACCGAAACTCATCTTGACCCATATCTAAATCATTTCAGAGGAGGAGGCGATTAACGGTGTATCTTAATCTTTACCAGAAGTACATACTTGAATTACTCGCAGAATATGACGGATTGCTTGTGCGTCAGCTTGAAGCATTGGTGAAACATTTCAAGGAGCCGCATTTGTATAACATAAACGGATACCTTGAACAATTACGGAGGTTTGACAAGATAGAAATTGTCCCGTACAGGGGCGAGGATACGGTGATATTACCATACGGAAGGATAAACGAGTATATGGTAACGGCGTTTGATATAATGCTTCAGTTCTTGGACTACCTCAAAGATTTTGAAAGGGGCGATAATACTGTATTGCTTCGGTTTTACATAACTGCTGACGAAAAGAATGAGCAGGAGATAAATATTGTGCCTGTTGAAATCGGCAGAGAGGATATAATTGTACAGTATGTGAACGGATATGCAGTAAATATATCGGATAGCGCTGATAAAATATCACATCCTCCGTCTTGGATATTCGTGATACAGGATAAAAAGCAAATGAGCAGGATAACTCCTGATACTGATTGCTCTTTTGTGCTTGCGGCGGATAGTAAAGTAGTATTCTACGAGCGATAATATATGTTTTTGCGGCATTGTCAATCTTAGGACGGATAGGCGGTGTTTTTTTGATGTTCGGATAATGCCGGAAGAATATAATTATATATTAAAAAATAAAGGAGGACAAAGAAATGGAATTTAACGAATTAAATCTCGCGGAGCTTGATAAAGACTTGACTCCCGAGGAACGTGACGAATGGCAGGCAATATATGCGTCTTACCGAAGTCATAGTGTTATGCGCGGTGAAGCGGCAGGTGTGGACTACCACGAGTTTGAGTTCATACCCGAGGGGAAGAAAAAATCTGTAAAAGAGAAATTAAGGTGCGTGATTGTAATCCTATACCGCATTAAAATAATTATTCCCGAACCGGAAATGTTTCTTATTTCTGTACCTGACGGCGGATATGTTCTGCACTCAATGTGCGGAGCTAAGCTTGATTTTGTGATTACACATATAGACCGCGAAAATGACTTTGCAATAGCGTCAAGAAAGATTGCGCTTGAAAAAATGCAGAAAGCGGCAAACAGACGTAAATTGATGGACAGAGTTCTTGATACTGACGTTGTATCAGTAGGCAGAAATGTATGTGTGCTGAATTACTGCGGTTATGATGTGGTTCTTCATCAGCGCGATATAAACTACACAATGGTATCGGACGTAAGGGAATTAGTACATCCGGGCGAGGTAAGAAAGGCAAAAGTTAAGGAATTTATTCCGGAAGAGGGAGTTTTAAAGCTCTCAATGAAAGAAACAATGCCGCATCCGTTTGAGGGTGTGGAAACACGTCATCCTATCGGCTCAACAAGGATTGCTACCGTTGTAGGCAAATACGGCGGCGGTGTGTTCTGCCGATTAAGCGATAACGTGACCGATGTACTTTGTTCGTATGACACAATGCACTATGACGGTGATTTCCGGTTGGGCGACAGGGTAGAAATACTTATAAAGCGGCTCAATTATGAGAAAAAACTCGTCTACGGTAAAATGCTGAGAAAAATGAGGTAAAAGCAGAAAATGGCTCAATTCCGTTAAGGAATTGAGCCATTGCATATTATTTGCAAGAAATAAGTTCTAGCTTATCATTGATATATGTTGTACCGCTGACTTTATAAAAAGCCATTTTAGAGCTTTCTTTATTGTATATGTATTGTTCAGATGCAGTATGATCTCTTCCCGCTACTATAACAGCTTTTAGCCTTACCTGTGAGCCGTCCGGAATATCTGAGTCAGTAAGGTCAACGGTGCGTTCTGCCGCGGCGCAAATATCTCTGTAACCGTCAGAATGCCAGCTTTTCCATTCAGCGTCATAGCTGACGTTTCCATGTTCGTCAGTGTGTTTTCCTTTATATTGCACTGTAATTTTTGCTACAAAACCGCCTTTGTTCTTTAGCTTTATATATCTTATATTTTCCATTAAAATCACTCCTTACATTAAAGTCAGTACATAGTTATATAAACTTTCAAAATTTTCGTCAAATATCGGAGAACCCTCATAAGCATATTCTTCTGATACGGGACCGTAGGAATTTACTCCGACAATCGTTTTATTATCCTCCAGTACCCATGCTCCGCCGGAACTGCCGCCGCGCATTTTACAGCCATTGATTAACCATGTATAATCAGAACGTCGGGCGGCATCACCTTTAACAAACACCATTTGTTTTCCACCATAATAGTTTGCGGGGTATCCGAATGCCGTTATAGTTTTATTTTCAATATTTTCAGTAGAATATTTAAGAGGGGATTCAATAGTTGAGTTACTATTAAGAACCACCATAGCATAATCCCACTTCCATGTTTTTTCGCTATGCCAATATTCCTTTAAGGCAACAGTTTTAAAGGTTAGCTTTTCTGATGATTTGCCATCGTCATAGCAGCGCTCAAAAAGAAAATTATCATAAATCATTCCTGTATCTTTGTTTTGAACGCAATGAGCTGCCGTCACTAACAGATTGCTACGCTCCATAATGTTGGCGCTGGCAATATAGTTTTTGCCATCTCCTGAAAAGAACAGTTTGCCGCCTGCGCTGAAAGGCATTTGCTTTAAATCCGCTATTTCGGGGTCGGTTGTTGTTATATTGGGCTGTTCAATTTCATCTTCTATGCAGGGCATAATGGGTATTGCCTTCGCCTTTTTTTCAGGCGTCCAGTAGTCGATAATTTGCTGTGCATAGATGTCGTTTGTTTCCAATGTATATGATACATTGTTATTGTTGTCGCGTGTGATTTTCATAGTTGGTCACTCCTTCGTTATAAATTTGGTTTTAGAGCTTATTCCTCTATTTGATAATTATGCATTATATTTTAAAATATGTCAATAAACAACAGGATTTTTTTGAATTATTGCGTTATGTGGATTTTATTTCTTGGATGTTTTGTGCGGAGTATTTCTCTTTGCTTTGAGGAGGTGACAAGAGTATATATTTGAGTTGTTGTGATGGAGCTGTGTCCTAGTATTCTTTGTATATAACGAATATCAACATCTTCTTCAAGCAGTAATGTTGCTACGGAATGTCTGAACATGTGTGGTGTAATATGTAATGGCGCTGCAATCTGCTTTTCGAGATTTCTTATGATTGTTCTTACAGATTGTTCTGAAATACGGTTGTGACGGTTATTTTGAAACAGATAACTGTTCGGCTGCGTGGAATCATCTATTAAAATAAGATATTTCATTAAAATTGCTATGACATCTCTGTTTTCTATTTGCAAAATTCGTTCTTTTGCGCCCTTACCAAATATTCGTACTGTTTTAGAAGCAAAATCTATGTTGTTTATTTTCAATGAGCATATTTCGGAAATTCTTGCGCCTGTGGCAAACAGTAATTCAATAATAGCTGTATTGCGTACGGAAACAAGCTTTTGGTGAGTGGTAGCAGCAGTCAATATATTCTGATAAGAGGCGGTTAAGAGCTGGTGTATTATGTTTTCCGGAATGGTGTGTGGCAAGTGCAACGGTTCCTTAAATGTTGTGTCAATTTTATCAAAGGGATTAAATTCTATTATATCCTTGTAGTATAGATAGTGGACGAATGCTTTTAGCGTGGCGATTTTCCGCTTTATTGTCTTTGGTTTATATGTTTTGTGCAAATATTGAATATATTTAGTTAAATCTTCTTTTGAAATGCTGATGTCAGGCTTAAATGCGATAAATTGTGCCAAATCAATACGATAGGCTTTTAAGGTGTGTTTGCTTAATTTTTTCTCTAAAGAGCAGTATTTTAGATACTTTTTTATTTCTGTTTTTACTTCAATCATAGTGCTATTCTCCTTGTGTTATATATTTCTTGGTAGAATAAATTATATATCATAGGGATAATATTGTCGATAATGGAAAAAATCAGTGATTTTCTGTTGACTTATATGATTAGGGGTGATATACTAATTATGTATAAAAACAAAGGATAATATCATTTATATTAACTTTTTGTATGTTAATGAGTCTAACAGCAGCTTTTGCAGAAAATGACAATGAAATAGAAAACAATGAGAACATTATTGATACAAGCTCGTTGACAGATGAAAATGTGTTGTATAAGGCAATACAGGAGAAGAATGGTTTTTCCCTGTTCGGGCTGGACGATAGTAATGATGAAGGGATTACAACAGATTTTGATGTTGTAATGGGATTTGATATGTCATATTCTATGTATGAATATGACATAAACGGTGATAAGCGATGGATAGATAGCTTTAAATCTATTTCAGAGCAAGTGCCGGAAGATACAAGATATGCGGTACTATCATCAAATTCTGAGGGTTTTACCGACGATTTGGATAAGGCAATATCAGATGTACAGGAAAAGGAATATACAGGGACAAACGATATTATATCTATTTTGGACAGGACAATTAGTGTGTTTGATGAAGAATCAAGCAACAGGAATAAAGTTGTCTTAGTAACAACACATAAAGTAGATGATATTTCGGCTCTTAAAGATAAGATGGACGAGCTGAGCGACTACGGAATAATACCATTTGTATTTGTATTGAATGCAGATACGAATAACGCATTAAATATGGATGGGATATATCAATGTCCTACGGATTTGGATTTAAGATTATCTATATCTGATTTATATTTAGCATTTTGTGAATTTAATATGACAGAAGCAGCGCAGACTTATGCTAATACCATAGATTATAATGTGTATAGAGTATTAAGTGATTTTCGAACTGATAGACATATGTTTGTCGGAGCAGATAACAATGCAGGTTTACAAATGGCATCAATGTTGAATATGTATAAATGTGTACCATTAAAAGCAAGTATAGGAATTAAGAATAAAAGTGAATATGATTTGTTTAATGCAAGCAGTTATTCGGGGAATAACATTGATTTAGAGGACAAATTACAGAGTTTTGTTTCTGGAGAAAATGCAAAATTTGGGGAAGTTCCATATGATTTTCAATATGTATGGAATAGTATATTTGGACAAATATCTAATAATAGGAAAATTATTATTTCAAATCCAGATATAACTCAAGCAGCAACTGTTTTAAGAAAAAATATGAAACGTAGATTCCCTATGATGATGAAACATGATGATGAGTGGGAAATTGTATATGAATACAGAAACCCAATTGGTGGTTCACTAGTAAGGTATAATGAGAATAAAGAGATTGAGTTTAATAAAATTCAGGCTGTGTTTGATACATATGAATATTTGATGTCAACTGTTGGCAAAGCTACAAATTTGTATGAAAAAGTAACAAGAACAAATTCAGAAATTACTGTTGAAATACAATACCCATCAAATTACGATTTTACGATAGACAATGAACAAAATGACTTAAATACAATAAGACGTGAAGCTTTGGACGGTAAATCGGGGTACATAGATTTCAATTCGGTAGATAAAACGCTTTATGTAACCGCGCAGTGTACGGGAGAAAATACAGAACGTAATTTTGTGGTGGGTTCTCTTGTTACATTTACAAATGGTCTGGCTGATATATACGGCGCCAATAAAGTATATTATACAAGGTATTATAGAGATATTACTATCAATGACTGGTTTCATGATTACATCTTTAAAGCAACAAATTTAGGCATTGTTTCGGGTACAGATGAAAATAAGTTTGAACCCAATAATACAATAACACTAGCACAGTTATTCAGAATGATGTTTGAAAGTGCAAAAGTTGACGGAATATTGACTGCGGATGATAACCCAACAACATATTGGGCATATCCTTATATGAAAAAGGCAAGCGAATTGGGCTTTAAGACAATAGATGATCAAGATATAGATGTTAGTATCAATAAACTTGATAAGTTGATAACCATAGGAGAGACTAAAGTTAGCAGGGGAGAGGCGGCTAAATATATTTGTCAGTTGTTTTTCGATCAAAGAAAAGAAGTCAATGTACCCACCTTATTATACGATAAAGTTGAAAACATAGAGAATGAAAGAAAAAATGCATATAAAAATTTTATTGATGTATCGGGCAATAAGAATGAAAACTACATATATAAGTTGTATATGAATAATATTTTGAACGGTCAGGATAAAAACACAATGGCGCCGGATGCGGATATAAGGCGTTCAGAGATATGCACAATACTTATCAAATGTTTGTTTGACATGGATGAAAACATTCCTGTTATTATAGCAAACATTGAAGAAAATACAGAAGCAGTTCCTGTTGATGTTTATATGACTACTGATGAGAGAATCATTAAGAACATTTCCTTTAATAATAACAATAAGGCTGCCTTTAATATACATATTGAAGATGATGAAGAATACGAAGTAAAAATTGAAGGCGGTACAGAAACAACAATTCAAGGTGAAATGGATTGTATAGAAGGTACAGGCACATTTACTCCTGAAACAACGCAAAAAGGGGATTTTGTTTATACAATTCACGGACCGGGTGTATTCCAACTAAATTTAGTAAGAAGTGGAATAGACATTATTAATTTAAAAATATCCAAAGTGTCTCATATTCAGATTATACCTTTTAATCAAGTAGTAACACAAGATAAGGTAAATGGAAAGATACTGTCATTTACTGCTGAAAAAAATGGGTGTTATATTATTAATGTTACACCGGGTACAACTTTTAATTTAACAGACCAAGCAGGCAGAAAAGTGGAAGAATACTATACTGAATTGTATAGAGGATTTAACAGCAGTGTACCTGAATTTATAACTCGGAAAATGAGGAAGGCTAATAGAGAACTTAACTATATAGATGGTAATGGAAATAAAACAACTCAAACAGAGAAGTGTGATTGTTATAAATATCATCTTGAAAAGGGTACAGTTGTTACTATAGATACGATAGAGAGTACAGAAACTTATAAATTGCAAGTAGATGAACCGCAGGATGGGGATATTGTATTCCAGCAACATGAAAATGAAGGTGAATATTTTATTTATTCAGATGCGCCTGAAGCAATAACAGATAATACTTTGGCAGACTATGCTCCATATGCTTTTATAAGAGAGGAACATTTAGGTAAAGGGAAATATACCTTTATGTCTTGGCATCTTAATTACTCCAGTGAGTCTGCCATCATGGATGTGCAACTTTATTCGGAAAATGCTAAAATTAAGGTAAATGCAATTGGTATAAATGCACCTCAAATGGATGGCTGGGACGAGGATTGGACATCACCACAAGCCATTTTGAATATGGAATATTTTAAGTGTGAAAAACTTTTTAAGGTAAAAACTAATGAGTATACTAATAGATTGTATGGTAGAATAGATGAAGGATACTACACTTTGAATTCAAAGGAAGGTTATTCAGTGTGGCTTCAAGATATCTATAACGAAAAAATATATAAAAATGGGTATAATGACCAAATATTAGAATATCCACGATTACCGAAGTATGATGATGTTGTTGATAACCAAATGCCGTTTTATATAATATTTGAATTTGAAGTTTTGGAGGGCGAAGTTGTTCTTAACCAAATGGCATATAACAACAGAGAAAATATCATGAGTATAGGTGAAAATAACGCACCATATATTGGAGATGGTGCATTTAAAGGAATTTCCAACACTCCTAACGAAGTCATATCGGATTTTTCATATGAAATAAAGGGAGATGAAAAGTATATTCCGGTAAGAACATTTAATCTTAATAATCCTCTCGGATATAAAAGTGTATTCTGGGAGTCCAATGTTAATCCACAACAGGATGCAACATCAGACATAAGCATTTCAGGTGTTGAAGACGGTAATGGTAATCTGTATAAGTATAGGGTTAGAGACATTGCAACGGAAACAGAATTGCTAAAGTTTAGATATGTAGATAATAGTAAAAAAGATAGATATGACTATGATACAGACGATAATGTTTGGTATTTTGATGAATTTCATGATAGAAATTATAGTGCTGATAGTAGCATAGCAGGTGATGTCCCCAATCGTTTAATCGCTACTGAGGCGGCGTTAAACCGTTATGATACTGGTCAGGAAGTAAAGTTTAAACTCCCAATAGCGAATTATTCAGTTATAGAAACATATAACATCAAACTTAAAAATGCAACAGAATCTACAAAAACTATTGAGTTTATATTAGATAGTGATTCATGTGAATTTTTGTATTTAGAGAATTTGCATAAAAAACCGGTAATGTTATCCAAAGGTTCTTATACAAGAGCGCAAGTAATGTATTATATTGTATTAGAACCCAACCAAGAGATAGAATATAAGATGAAAACAGGTTTATTCACAGCGAATGACGGTAGTATAAGAAATTGTTTTAAAATCTATGAAGGAGAGAAAGATTATGGAAAAGATAATAAAGAAAACCCCATACAGATTGTTAATAATTTGCATAATTATGATGATGATTGGAATTATCCACAGCAATGATACATATGCGATTGATTTTGAACATGAAAGAATCGACCCTAAAGATAGAGTTGTATATACGGGACAAGGGTATTTTTCAGTATATTATGATGGCTCTGCACACAATGCATCGGCATGGGAAGCCACATATTCAAAAGATAAAGTCAATTGGAGGAATGCAGTCACCGATAGTAATTACAAATTTCTGGACAGGTTGGTAAATTCAAGTAATATACCTACTTCACAAGTTATTGAAACGAATGATGGATATATGATTAGGGAAAAAAATCATAAACGTCATGGTCTTAATTATGCGACTAGAGATGATAATATTATTTTATTGGATAAGAATTTTAATGTTTTAAAATCTTATTCCGGAGATTATGTAAGCGATATGTCATACATAAATGGAGTGTATTATATAAATACATATTCTCAATATGGTGAATATATCCCTGAAACCCATATGAATGTTGTGTCAGAGGAAAAATCATATTATTCAACGGATTTCGAAAATTGGCATGTATACAATGAGAGCGGTGGTATACCGATTATAAACGACGGACATGAATTGTTTATTAGAAATGGTAAGCTGCAATATGATAGATATTTCACACAGGATATGGGGGATATAGCATTATCTCAAAATGGTGTTACAAAGCAGGGCATTATCTATGAGAGTGTCGATATTGGTGAAATTATTCAGGTTCATGATTATTTATTTGCAAATCTTGCATATGATGGAAGAGAACTGCCTGGGAAAGTAGCTGTATCAAAGGATGGGGTATATTTTACTATAATAGACCTGCCTTTAGAAAATTGTCTGCTTTGCGATGTTTTTGAACTAAAAGATAATAGATTTGAATTTTATTTAAAAGACAACTCCGGTTATATAAAAGGGTTCTATTCTTGTCCTATTGAAAAAATAGATGAAGTATTAAATGCAAGTGATATATATGTACAATTCCAAGACAAAATACTTGGTTTTGAAACACCGCCTGTAATAGAAGACGGCAGTACACTTGTGCCTATGCGCTTCTTATTTGAGCAGATGGGCGCAGATGTTGAATGGAATCAGGAAACACAGACAGCAACAGCAACACTTGATAATACAGCAGTTACATTTGCGATAGATGATACTAATGCAGAAGTAAATAACACACCTGCCACCATGGATGTCCCAGCTCGTCTTATAAATGGCAAAACAATGGTTCCTCTGCGCTTCCTTTCAGAAGAAATGGGCTTTGAAGTTACATGGGATGCAGAATCAAGAACAGCAATTATAGAGTAACAAAGATGACGTCAGATGGTTTATAAAACAGTAAACAGATAAAAAATTGAAAGATGAAACCGACATCAGGCTAATGGTGTCGGTTTTGTGTTTACATAGAAGATGTACATAACCACTTTTTCCGTAGAATACTACCATTATTTCCAGAATTATTTACAAATTTTTCGGGGAATTATATAATCAATATGAATCAACAGGAGGCAGATATTTATTATGACTGAACAGGAATTGATTTCAATGGTAATTGATGAAATTACAGAACATAAACTGAGTCATTATCGAATGAAAAACAAGGAATACAAAGAAATTAACACAGAATTGACACAATTGGGAAGCAAAGTGCAGTCGGTGTTATCAGAATTGTCAGCTGGGAAAGCCGATATAATAAATTTATATATTGCAAAGCATGCGGCTTTAGCGGATAAAGACTGTGCGTTCTTGTATGAACAAGGCGTAAAAGATTGTGTAAAGTTACTCAAAAGATTAGGAGTGCTTTAGAAGGAAGCGCACTGATGTGCGCTTCTTCATTCGGACTTGATTATTTCCTGAACAGCGGCAGTTATTGCGTGTATTGTCTTTTCATCACACAGATATAGCATATTTACCAGTTCGTCAATGGCAATATCCATTTTATGTGGCATGTTGTGTCGTTCGGGATAAAAAATCGTATCAGCAGGAATGTTTAGAGTTCGTATAAGATTATAAAGCAACCAGTATCCGGGTTTTTTATTTTCATTTTCTATCGCCATAATATGGCGTGAACTACAATTCAACATTTCTGCAAGTTGTTCTTGTGATATCCCTTTATGTAGTCGGGCATTTTTTATTTGTTCGCCTAAAATATCGTGTTTCATAGCACTGAAAATTCACCTCCACATATAGTTTACAATGTTTTCTGTGAAATTAACACGATTAAATGCTTCGTGATAGAACGAAGTTATAATTCAGAAGCAGCATAAAGCTTCATCAAAAAAAACGATGGTTTGATGAGGCTTATTTGATTGTAAAAACTCCTCAAGCTTAGTTTCTTGGAGGGGTTTTATTGTTTGCAAAACATATGGGGAATGATTTATTAAAAAAATCAATGTGCTTATTTTAGCTGATTTAAAACTCGCACGTGAACAATCAAAGCGTATATACACGAATACGGCTGACACGATTGAAAAAAATCGTGTTTTTTTAGTCTTTGAATGTCTTATGAGAGCACCGCCAATGAGGTCTTTTTCAAAAAAAGAGGAAAAGGACTAAGATAATGAAAAAAAGTTTGAAACTTTCAGAATTATTTTTTCAAACTCGGAAAAATTTGCGGAGTTTGAGTGGTATACTGCTCCCGAAAGGAGGGGAGCAACGTGAGGGATAAATTATGTGTGAGCGAAAGAAGAACAAAAATACTCGAATTCCTTGTCCAGAAAAAGCAATCAACTCGATGCGAATTGGCGACAGAATTTAATGTTTCTACAGATACAATCGACAGAGATATAGTTTATCTCAGTGGCATTGCTCCTGTTTATACGAAACAAGGTAATCAAGGTGGGGTTTATATATTGCCTGAATACAGAAGCTATAAAAACTATCTTACAGATGAAGAGGAAGAGTGTCTTTACTCTCTGATAAAGAAATCTGCTAATGATGAGCGAAGAATCATTTGTGGCATCATTACAAAGTTTACAAAAAATATTATTACGTATAAATAAAATCCTTTCATGTACAAAGAAAGCACAGAAGACAACGCTGTAGCATAATAAAGAGCAAACGGATACATTCCAATATGGAAGAGCCTTATACTTGATATGCCAAGACACTGCATAGAGGTAGTCGAGCGATAAATATCACTAGTAAAAATCAAATTGCAAGTTTGAATGGTCAAGACGTCATATTGGTATAATGATACTTCTGCCTAGCCGTAGACCGCGCTTTAAGGGCGTGTATGCAAGCATCGGGGGCAGTCCGGGCAGCGCCGGGAAGGTGAAAATCCTATGGAGCAATTTTGCAAATTGCCGTTCGTGTAGCTTAGATATTTTAATGTTTTTTGAACGTATAAACTTATTGTACACTGAAAAAGGGTTAAAATATTTAATTTGTGAACGAGAATGGATGTGATATATTTGTTGGAAGAGTATAAAGATGTGATAAATATTAAAGATTTGTGCGAAATTCTTAACATCGGTAAGAATACAGCGTATAAATTATTAAAAAACAACGATATACCCAATCGTAGACTGGGCAAGAAATATATAATTCCTAAATTCGGAGTGATTGAGTATTTAAAAGGAGTACAACTTTAAAAAAATATGTTGATAAAGTAGGCTGTTGATGATAAAATAATATTGTCAGCAGACTACCGAAGTTAAGGAGGAATGACATATGAGAGGTAGTCTACAGAAAAAGGGCGGAAAATATTACGCAGTATTCCGTGTTAATAAAAAGCAAAAATGGATAAATCTCTATATTGATGCAAAGAAAGGTAATAAGCGAGAAGCCGAAGCGGCTTTGACAAGATTATTAGCGGAGTATAATGAAAATCCCAATATGTTTGATAAAATTGACTTTGTGGGATACATAAAAAAGTGGCTTAAAGAAGTGATTACGCAAGTTGATATTGTTACATACGAAGGATATAAAACCGATACGGAAAACCATTTAATCCCGTATTTTGAACAAAAGAATTTAATGCTACAAGATGTGAAGATAGCAGATATTGAAAAATATTATAATTATAAGGCGGTTACGGGAAGGTTAGATGGTAAACCTGGCGGATTATCATGTAGAACTCTAAAAATTCACGGTACAATATTAAGTTTGATTTTTAAGAAAGCCATTCGTGAAGAACTAATAAGAGATAATCCATGTCAGTACGCAAGATTGCCTAAAATGCAGAAAACCACTGTAAAACCTTCATTTTACACAGTGGAACAGTGTAATAGGTTGCTTGAAGTTTCTAAAAGTACAATGTTGCACGATATGTTATATATGACTATTATATACGGGTTAAGGCGGAGCGAACTTATGGGGTTACGGTGGGATGCAGTCGACTTTGAGAATAATACCATAGTAATTCAGCATACGGTTGTTCTGCAAAATCAAGTGGTTGCCAAAGATTCTACTAAAAATAAAACAAGTAATCGCGTATATCCTCTTTTGGATGATGTGAAGCCATTGTTAGAAAAACTGTTAGAAAAACAAAAAAAGAATAAAGATTTTTTTAAAAATTGTTATTCTGATAGTGGATATATTTTTGCAAAAGAAGATGGTACACCGTATTATCCAAGTTATCCTAGCCACGAGTTGCAAAAAGTTTTAAAGAAAAATGAGCTTCCGCACATTAGATTTCATGATTTGCGTCATAGTTGTGCATCGATGCTTATTCTCAGAGGGTGGAATATGAAAGATATATCAGAATGGCTTGGACATGCGGATATTAGCACTACAATGAACATTTACGGTCATATAAGCATGGAACATAAGAGAGAATTGGGACAGGGACTAAAGGGTATGTTCAGTGCATAAAAAGTGTTAGAAAAGTGTTAGAAAGTGTTTTAGAGATTGATTAAAGGACAAAACAAAAACCGCTCAAACCCAGTGTTTAAGCGGTATTCGTGGTACGCGATCAGGGGCTCGAACCCTGGACACCCTGATTAAGAGTCAGGTGCTCTACCAACTG
>OLNC01000063.1_pt1 | contig 120775 bp, 109 predicted proteins | sample 1672011 | NCBI WGS metagenome assembly OLNC01 (sample SAMEA3136636, study PRJEB25190) | human gut metagenome | biome: human gut; feature: human-associated habitat; material: faeces | place: Austria | collected 2013
CGTGTTCAAAATCAATTCGTTTCATACTCTCATTCCTTTTTTGCTTTCTTTCCTTAACTCCAAGTATAACATGAATTAAAAGAACTATCACAAAAATCCTTGATACTTTCTCATCGCTATCGCAAATATATTATATCTGCTTTTGAAGATAATGGATTAGCTTGTTCTATTAAGGATACGAACCTCTCGACAGAAATTCTCCTTGCCTGGAGAAATGAGCGAATTCCGGTTGAGGTAAAAAAATTCCATACTTTCAGATACTTCCAGACAGCTATCAGAAAACTTTTCCCAAAGTTTAAATATCATTACCGGAGAAAACCTGCTTGTACTGCCTCCCTCCCAGATTCCGTCCTTTTCATGATAAAGTGCCGGGGTAAATTTTTTAATTTTTCCAGTTTAGTGAAATCAATATTCAGGAGGTGAGTGCTAATTAAAAAAATTGTAGTTCTACGTAATTTGGGTCTGATTGTAAACCCATCATTATTAATCGGTTGACATTTCATGCTTTTATGTGTTAATGTAATACCCGTAGCAAAAATCAAAGGGCTTTTCCACATGCCTGAAGGCAGTGGGGAGAGCCTGTGACAAATGAAAGGAAAATTTATGAATTCCGAATTTTATGAAACAGAAACACCGGCTCTTTCCAGAGAGGATGCGATTGCAATCCTGAATACTCCGGATGAAGAACTGGATGCGCTGATTGATCGCGCGAAGAGTTTACGATATCAATATAAGGGAAATCGTGTAAGTATTCATATTCTTACTAACGCCCGCAGCGGAAACTGTTCCCAGGATTGCGCTTACTGCGCACAGTCATGTCGCTCTACCGCAGATATTGATAAATACAAATGGGTAGATGAAGATAAGCTGTATCAGGATAATGACTTTGTAAACGATTATCATTTATCCAGACACTGCATCGGTCTGAGCGGTATGAAATTTACAGATAAAGAAATCGAAGAACTTGCCCGCCGAATCCGTAAGATGAAAGAACACGGAACGCATCTCTGCTGCTCCATCGGTTTTCTGACAGAAAAACAGGCCCGAATGCTCAAAGAAGCCGGCCTGGATCGAATAAATCACAACCTGAACAGCAGCCGTTCTTATTACCATAATATCTGCAGTACACACACCTTTGAGCAGCGAGTACAGAATATCCACATGCTGCAGGGACTTGGATTCGAAATCTGCAGCGGCGGCATCATTGGCATGGGCGAAAGTAAAGAAGATGTAGTTGACATGCTTCTTGAACTCCGCGAAATCCAGCCGGAAGCACTGCCAATCAACTTCCTCCTGCCGATTAAAGGAACTCCGCTTGGAGATGCCGATATCTCCGTTCTGACTACCGAATACTGCATGAAAGTCCTCTGTCTTGCAAGACTTCTCGTGCCAAAAGCAGATATCCGCTGTGCCGCCGGAAGAGAAGTATATTTCAAAGGGGAAGAAAAGAAACTGCTCAGTGTAGTTGACTCTATCTTTGCCTCAGGTTATCTGACAGAAGGCGGTCAGGGAATCGAAGATACTCTGAAAACTATCACAGATGCCGGATTTACTTATGAAATTGAATCCGCATAACCGACAAACTTTAGAAGGAGAATTTTTGACATGAACCAGACACAAAGCATTACTGCACCCCGCAGCAAAACCTACGAAATAACCATGACCGCACTGATGGCAGCGGTCACCTGCATTCTTGCCCCATTATCCATCCCCATCGGACCGGTTCCAATCTCATTCACCAATCTGGCAATCTATTTGTCCCTGTATCTTCTCGGATGGAAAAAAGGAACCATCAGCTATCTGATCTACCTTCTGCTCGGTCTCGTCGGTCTCCCGGTATTCTCCGGATTCACAGGCGGTCCGTCCAAACTGGCAGGTCCTACAGGCGGATATATCATCGGATTTATCGTAATGGCAGTCATTGCCGGACTGGTAATCGACAACTGCCGTAAACCATGGATCCAGCTTATCGGCATGATCGTCGGAACCATCGTATGTTACCTTTTCGGAACCATATGGTTCTGCCTGGTCGCAAATTACACTTTCAAAGCGGCCCTTGCAGTCTGCGTAATCCCATTCATCCCGGCTGATCTGGTAAAAATGATCATCGCCATGATCATCGGACCGCTGATAAAGAAAAGAATACGTTAATACTTCCCTGATATGCTGCAAACAGGTGCGAGTCATATAAATTTGATATGACCTGCACCTGTTTCATTTTTTCCAAAAATTCAGTAATTGCCTTAAAGCTGCCCCGTAAAATTCCTCATGATCCTGACGGAATCCGCATGATCAGTTTCTTCCCGTCTTTTTGCACCAGTGTCAGTACCGGTATGTGTTTTTTTCGAAGTGAATGCACGATCGGATATGCGGCAAACAGATTTTCTCCCACAAAAACTGCCTCTGGTTTGTATTTCAGAATTTTCCTTATCTGTTCTTTGATCAGGCTTTTCCACTCCTGCTTCTCCAGTGCAACCTCGCCATAGATTCCGTGAATTTCAAGCTCAGGAAGCTCAGAAAACCCGAAGTGTACCACTTTTGCGGATGATAATCCCGGTAATTGTCCGAGAAGTTCATCCGCTTCTTCTGTTCCGCCTAAGTTTACAATCACCGGTTTTTCATGAAACTGTTCCATGCTGATATGGCATGCCTGCACAGCATCGGCAAGTTCTCCTGTTGTCATAAGGAAGCCGCCTTTATGACAAAAGCCCGCCGATTTTAATCCGGTCACTGCTGCCAGTTCTTCGTTTTCAAGTCCAAGCCACTCCACCGGAAAACTGCATTTATAATTCATGGAATATTCTTTTTTCTGTGGCTGAATACAATAGCCGCCTCTGTTTGACGGAAAGATCACAAATGCAATTTCCGTTTCGGAGAGAAATTTCTGGCACGGCACAAATTCCGGAAGAATCAGAATACGTGCATCATCTCTGTGTTTTTCTCTGTCATGCACTGCCTGTTCATGGTGGGCATAAATTTCTTCTACACGTTTGTCCGCGCGTTCGTTTCCTCTGAAACGTTCGAATTTATTTTCCAGAATCATCCCTGCAACACTTACCGCCTGAAAAAATACTTCGTCATTGCTTCCTTCTGCGTCCCATGTCGGGTTGAAATTGCCGATCAGTGTGGCAAGCTCGTTCTTTTCACCTGTATTGTCATTGTTATCAAGTGGCTGCACGAAGGATTCGTCGAATTTCTGCGCAAGTTCTTCCCCAAGGATGTCTGCACCAAGCTCTTCCCATAAAAGACCAAATGCCGCGTACGGAATACCGTTTTCACGGATCCTGCTGTCTTTCTGGTGATGATCGTATTGTCCTCTTCCGATGTCAAATACGATCCCGTCAAAGTCTTCCGGTACACGATTACCACGTGTGATCATAATTTCCGGGTTCAGATATAATAATAACGCCGCCGAAAAAACATCATCTGCGTGGAATTTTCCGCTGTGGGTAAATGCCGAGGCGCTCGGGCGGTGGATCTGGTATAGTAAATTGTTCATGTATATTCTCCTATAAGACGAACTCAGGCCTTAACCGCCCAACGCATTTTCGTAGATCTGGCTCTGCCGTTCTGGGCACATTCCTGCGCGGACGGGCGAATCACATCTTTGGCATAGTCGGAATAGATTCCAGCTTTATAGCCGGCCTTAAGTGCTTTCTTTACAAGCTTGTCTTCTCCTGAATGGAACGTCAGGATTGCCACACGTCCGCCCGGTTTGAGAGCATCCGGCAGTTTTTCCATAAATTCATACAGAACCTCAAACTCACGGTTTACGTCGATACGCAGCGCCTGGAATACTCTCTGGCAGGTCTTGCGGACGGTATCTTTACGCTCTTTTTCCGGAATAAAAGAAAGCGTCTTCTCGATAATCTCACGCAATTTTGTCGTAGTATCTACACGATTTCCCCTGCGAATCTCGTCTGTAATTGCTTTTGCAATCTCCTCACAATATGGCTCATCGGAATTTTCATAAAGCATTCCGGCAAGTTCATCTCTGCCGATCGTATCAAGTCTCTCTGCCGCGCTGATCCCCTTTTCCTGATTCAGGCGAAGATCAAGCGGCCCGTCTGCACGGAAAGAAAAACCACGCTTCGGATTGTCAATCTGCATGGACGATACCCCGAGATCTGCAAGAATAAAATCAAATCCACCGGCTTCCTTTGCAATCTCATCGATCGTACAGAAATTCTGAAGTTTGACCGTCAGAATGTCCTCTCCAAAGCCCTGCTCTGCCAGACGCTTACGGGTCTTTGCAGATTCCTCCGGATCCACATCTGTTGCATACATATGACCTTCACCATGCAGGCATTCCATCATTGCTTTTGTATGTCCGCCATAGCCAAGTGTCGCATCAAATCCTGTCTCGCCCGGCTGGATCTTCAGGAAATCAAGGATTTCCTTTACCATGATGGAAATATGCATTCCTGCCGGAGTATTTCCCTTACTGATGACATGTTCGATCGTATCCTTATATTTCTCCGGATTCAGCTCTTTATATTTTTCCTCAAATTTGCGCGGATATTTTCCCTTGTATCGTACTCTTCGTTTGTGTGGTGTCTGTGTTTCCTGTTCCATTTCGTTCTCCCTGTATTTTTAATTAATTTTCTTCTTTATAAATTCTTCTACTATATCCAGTGCCGCCTCACTCATAAAGCCTCCCCATCCATGTCCGGCATTCCTGAGCTTGACAAACTCCACTTCCTTATCCATCCGTTTTAAAGCCTCATATAAAATACAGGACTGATTAAACGGGACCAGCGGGTCACTGCCACCATGCATGATAAGAACAGGCGGCGTTTTTCGATTGCGGTGCAGATGCACCACAGGATTTGCCGGATAAGCATCCTCTGGATGATCATGAAGAGTTTTTCCGCCAATCAGTACTCCTGACGGACTTTTAGCTGAATCATGATCGATTGCAGACGGATACTGTGATGCTGCCACAAGATCTGTCGGTCCAAACCAGTCTATGATGCAGTCCACTTCTGTTGTTACCTGTGGATATTTTTCCGGAAGATACTCCGCATCTCCGGTAATTCCCGCCATCAGCGCTGTATGTGCTCCGCTTGAATCGCCCCAGAGTACCACTTTGCTCACATCGATTCCATAATGTGCTCCATTCATCCGCAAAAAACGAATTGCTGCTTTGGTGTCTATTACCTGAGCAGGAAATGGTGCCAGCTCGCTTTCTCTGTGCTCCACAATCGCCACGGCATATCCTCTTTCGCACATCCTGACCAGTGTCGGAAGACTCTGAAACAATTTCTGCTTATGCCAGGAAGATCCCTGTACATATACGATCAGAGGCCATTTCAGATCTTTTCCGTAAACGAGCGGTGTCATGATCTGAAGATGCAGCTTCCTGCCACTGTGCTCTGCATATTCAACATCCGGATAAAGTTCGGTACAATATCCGAATGTGTCCTTTACGTCGATTTCTTTCACTCCCTCCGGAAGCTCTTCACTTTCCGGAAATCGAATTTTTTCCATCGGAGACAATATTTTTTTCACGTTTTTCCTCCGTAATCTGTTTTATTTGTAAGCTGTTTCATATTTTCATTTTGTATAAAAATCTATTTTGATCTTAGATTATCATATCATGCCATCCTGTTCATCTCAACTATAAATCTACGGTCTGTCAATGACTCCCAAACAACCAAATACAAATTAAACCAACAAATTTTCGTGTCAAAAATGACCACCAAAAAAGCAAGTCCAGAACAAGTCCACGAATTCTCAAGCTACCAATGACTCCAGCAACAGTAAGTACAAACAAAGTCCACAAAATCCGAGTAAAACAGATGATTTAAATAGAAGTAAGTACTCCGAAAGTCAATAAATCCGTCGAAAAAAGATGGTCTAAATAAAAGCAAGTATCCTGGTAGTCAAAAAGTACACCGAAAATAGATGGTCTAAACAAGTACAAATACCAACAAGGTCATTCACATTTGGTGCTGCAAACTGTCCCCTTATTTTTTCTATAAATTGCCTCTTTATTCATGTACAGTTCTATTGTAAAGTATACCCAAGCAAAAAACATAAAAAATAGGGAGGTTTTATATTACTTCCCGGGAAAGGAATAATTATCATGGCAAACACAAACGTACAGGCAGCAGCTGCTGAGCGCGAGGTTACTTCTTCCGTTCAGTTTCTTACCGTAACTGCTATTTTCGTAGCACTCACTTACATCTTTACAGCATTCATCAACGTCCGCCTTCCGATTGCAGCCAACGGAGGACTTATCCATCTCGGCAATGTTCCGCTGTTCATCGGCGCGATCATCTTTGGTAAAAAGACCGGTGCAATTGCCGGTGGTGTCGGAATGGGACTGTTTGATCTGCTTTCCGGATGGACTTTATGGGCTCCATTTACTTTTGTAATCGTTGCTCTCATGGGATTTACCGTAGGCAAACTTACCGAAGACGAAAAACATCAGAACTTCAAATGGTATGTGATCGCACTCATCTCAGCCTGCGTGATCAAAGTTGCAGGATACTATATCGCGGAAGTCGTAATCTACGGTAATCCGCTTGCACCGGTTGCTTCCATTCCGGGAAATCTCGTACAGATTGGTGTTGCAGCAGTCATCACACTTGTTGTGATCGCACCCCTGAACGTTGCTGCTAAAAGAGTCGGTTTACGTAAATTCAAGTAATATCCCGCGAGGTGTTTTGACATGTATATGTCAAAATCCCGAGACATACAAGTCAAAATGCCATCACCAAAGGTGATCTGGAATGCATTTTGGCTCGTAACTGTGAAGGTACTGAACAGTTACACCGGATTAAAAAAATAATAGAAAAAGGATTTGATCTTATGTATAAAATTATGACACCGGGCCCGACACAGGTTGCCGAAAACGTGCGTCTTGCCCGCAGCAGAGAATGTACCAACCCTGATCTTGACGAAAACTTCGTAGAATTTTATAAAGAAACCTGCAAAGAAATCAGCCGTCTTCTCCACACCGACAACGAAACACTCATCCTCGGCGGAGAGGGAATCCTCGGACTGGAAGCCGCTTGTGCGTCCATGACCGAGCCGGGTGACCGTGTCCTCGTTCTGGACAACGGCATCTACGGCAAAGGATTCGCAGATTTTGTTTCCATGTACGGCGGATGTCCGGAGCTCTACTCCAGAGATTACCGTGAAACGCTTAACGTACAGGAACTCGAAAGCTTCCTCAAAGAGCATCATGATTACAAATACGCAACCGTTGTCCACGGAGATACACCAAGCGGTATGCTGAACGATATTTCTGCAATCTGTCCGCTTCTTAAGAAATATGGCATCATGACTGTTGTCGATTCCGTATCTGCTTCTTTCGGCGAACCAATGCGTATCTCTGACTGGCAGATTGACATTATGTGCGGCGGTTCCCAGAAAGTTGTCTCCGCACCTCCGGGACTCACCTTCGTAGTGATCAGTGATGACGCAAAAAAAGCTATGCTCGACCGTAAAACGCCAATTGCATCTTTCTACGCAAATCTGACGACTTTTGCACATTATTATGAAGAAAAATGGTTCCCGTACACCATGCCGATCAGTGATATCTACGGACTCCGTGCCGCGATTGACAACATTGCAGCCGACCCGGACATCTTGACACGACATGAAAAAATCGCCGAATCTTCCCGTAAGGCAATCACCGGTGCCGGCCTGAATCTTTATCTTAAGAGTGGTTTTTCCAGCACTGTTACTGTATTTGAGGTTCCGGAAGGAACCACCGCTAAAGCAATCCTTGATGGTGTCAAAAATGACTACAACATCATGCTCGCAGGTTCTTTTGATGTACTTGCCGGTAAAGTCATCCGCATTGGACATATGGGAAACAATGCAGATTACTACAATGTTCGTGAGGTCTTTGCTGCTCTGGACGGAACGCTCGCCAGACTTGGTATTCCACTTAAAGCAAGCATGGAAAAGATCTTCTGCGACAGCATGAAATAGCACGCAGCTCAAATAAAAATATCAAATGCAATAAATATTCTGTTTCATAAAATGTTTTGCAGAGAACTGAAAGAAAAGAGGCGCATTTACTATGAATAACAATCTGAAAAAATTAATTCTCGCGGCTTTGTTTGCTGCACTTTCCTGTGTGGCAACCATGTCCATCCGCATCCCTGCAAACATCATTCAGGGTGTCGGCGGACTTGTTATTTCCTGCATCCTTTACCCGATTCTGATTTCCATTCCGAATGTACGTCAGACCGCAGTCGCAAAGTAACTGTTCACAGCTACAAAAGGAGTTCAATTCCACGAAATATGGAACTGAACTCCTTTTATATTGCAATCAGATAAAGTATTCGATGACTTCTTCCGGTACGGTCTTTGTGTTTTCATTGAATATCAGTACCGCTTCTCTTTCTTCTACCGGGCCGAGGGCATATATTGCTTCTTTGTTTTCCTGATTAAAATATTTAAACGGAACAATACGGTTGTAGGCTTTCGGGTGCTCCCTGTCGATCAGGATATCCTTCTGTTCATATGGTTTATCCCAGTAATACGGATCGAAGAGAAGAATATTTTCATTCTGTATGCCGGTCATCAAAACATAATGCTCTTCCTCAAGATACAGACGCACCACAGCGACTCCACCGTGGTTCAGCGCATGGTTGATACGACTTTCCTCACTTATGTATACACTCCGTCCTGACAGATATTCGCTGCTCACAGACATGATGCCGAGGTCTCCGTATTCGTTCAGCCAATTACTGAGGAACATCATCGCTGCTCTGGAAGTGCCTCTTTTGCCCGGGATTCCCTCCTTACTGTGGCAGTCCAAACAGTAAAGCATCGTATTTCGGATTGCTTCCGGGGGAATCTCCTCCCGCTCAAACAGATAGGCAAGCGCATTCATCATGGAAGTCGGTCCACAGTCGTATTCAGATAATTGATAATGTAACGGATTTTTCATAATAATCTCTCTTCGGTAAGTAAAATTTAATACAGTCAGTTTATATCTGACTTCTCTCTTTTTTGTATTACTGTTCGGATTTCTTCTTTATTCTTCGCATCAAGCAGTCCTTGCAGGATTTCTTCATCTTTGATCATATCCAGAATCTGCAGCAGACGGTCGATGTGCTTATCTTTTCCTGCCACGGTAAACATGATCACGATTTTTATCGGAATCCGACAGTCATCCTCTCCCATTGCATCAAATTCAACCGGATGATCCAGTACTGCAATTGAAATACCCTCTTTTTTTACATGTTCTGCATCTGTATGTGGGATTGCCACTCCGATTCCATCGACATCCAGTCCTGTCGGGTAATCTTTTTCTCTTTTCAGAACAGCCTCTGTGAACCCTTCTTCCCCATACCCTTCCTGTATCATGGCATCTCCCATGAGCTGCAGTACTTCTATGTTGTCGGATGCCTTTAAATTATGAAAAATCAAATTGTCGTTTAGCTCTTTCCAGATCATTTTTTTCCTGCTTTCTATCTGTTTTCCCCTCGCATTATTCAGTCAGTACATTTTTCTCACTGAACGTCTATCTGTAATTTTCTATGTATGAAAGAATCTCTTCCGGATCATCCATAAATTCACAGAGTTTCAGATTGGACGAATCCATAAATTTCTCATCGGCAGTGTGACGGAGCAGTACTTCCATTCCGTCATAATAGCCGTTAATATTATAAAGTACGATCGGACGATCCAGTCTCTGCAGACTTTTGAGTGTCAGAATCTCAAAAAATTCTTCGTAAGTTCCAATTCCGCCCGGTGCAACAATTGTTGCATCGGAACGTTCTTCAAGAAGCTTTTTGCGCTCACGCATGGTGTCTGTAAAAATAAATTCACTGCAGTTCTGATAAAGTACTCCCGGTTTGTCAAAGAACCTTGGGGCAATGCCGAGAATATAGCCACCTTCGGCATCCACACCTCTCGCTGCCGCTCCCATCATTCCTGTCGCACCGCCGCCAAACACCAGTCCGTGTCCGCGCTTTGCCATTATTTTTCCGAGTTCTTCTGTTTTGTCATAATAAATCTGCTCCAGCTGTGCACTGGAAGCACCATAAATACATATATTCATAATCACTCCAGTCCGGCAAAGAATAATTCGTAAAAATCATCCTCGCCCTCAAGCATCGGAGAGTTTTCACCACCACCATTGGTACTCCTGCGCATCGTAGCATAAAATTCTTCGCCTGCAGTGATCAGATCCATATCGTAGATCTCATATCCCAGTTCTCTGCATTTCCGGCAGAATGCACTGAGAGGCTGTGCATCCTTTCTTGTTTCCAGAAATTCCGCCCGAAGCTTCTCATCACGACGTGCTTTGCTTTTCAGTTCATCTAACATTTCTGTAATTCCCATGGTGTCGCCTCCCTTATTGTAAACATCTTCGGTAACAGCCACAAATATGAAGTATTCTGCATCTTATTTTTCTCTTAAAATGCAGAAATGCAGCCACACACCAACGTATATGTCTGCATTTCTTCTCTAATTTTGTGGTGTTGTCTGAATATAAGATACCACATCTTCCTTATATAATTCAAGAAGAGTCTTCTTCTTTGTACTGATTGCAAAGCCGTGGATCTTCAGACCGTTTTTCTTTACATAATCGATCATATTCTGATAGTCTTCCGGATAATCGTTTGACTGCCCCATCATAGAAAGAATATCATCATGATCCTGAATATAGGAAAGCATGCTGGTAAAATGTGTCTGCATGGCATCTGCATCGGTCACCTCTGCCTCATTATAAGCATCTGTGTTATCCAGAAGCGACAGATACGGATATTTTTCTTTGTCCCAGCTCATGCCTGAACCAGATGCATACGGACAAAAACCAATGTTTGGCTCGCTGCAGTATCCTTCCTCTTCTTCTGTGTGAACTGCACACCAGAGATTTCCCCACTCCAGACCTTTTTTATCAGAAAGTTTTTCAAACCAGTCGATAAAAGCTTTGTAGTCCATAAGTTTGTTTATGGAAATATATGCCGTGTACCAGTCATTATCGTTGTATCCGGAAATTTCTTCTTTTGAATACTGAATACTCTCCTGTTTGCGAGCCTCTGTATCCACTTTTGTTTCCTTTCCGTTCTCATCTGTCTCCCATGCTTCCCACGCATTCTCATCTCCCGGAAGGTAAAACATCAGCGCCGGACGGCTCAGAATATTGTTATCATACAAAGTAAGTTTGCCCCGCACCAATCGGCCACTGACAGAAGTAAATTTTCCCGTCCAGGTGTAAGTCTGTGGGATAACGATATCATATTCGCCATAGCCTCTGGAAACTGCATTTACCTGATCACGGTAATTTCCCGGCAAAAACAGTTCCGAATATACGGAAAGATCCAGCGACATTCTGGTCGTCGTCATTCCTTCATACGCTCCTGCTGCTTCGTTTGGATCGTAATAAAATTTTGAGACTGCTTTTGGAAGGATAAAGACTGCACAGAAAACAAGGAGTAAAACAACAGTCCCTACGATCGTTCCCATTTTGATAAAAGCCTTGCGGATAGAGTGCCGGATTTCCTTTATGAACTGCTCATTAAAGTCATCTTCCCGTTTACTTTGCAGATTTCCCTGTCGTTTCTCTATGTTGCCATCAATTTTACTATCCTGCCATTCTGCCTTTTGATTTTTGTCATCCAGATTATTAAAGCAGTCTTCCCCTTTCTCCAGATCAGAAAAATCAGGTATCTCTCCCTCTTCATAGAGAAATTCACTGATTGCATCCTGTTTTTCAATCTCTGCTTCGACTTGTTTTTTCTTCTCAGTGTCCAGCTTTCCCTGTTTATATAAGTGTAAGAGCTCACGATATGTCATTTCATTTCCTCCTCTCCGGAAATTTTTGTTTCTCTCCAAATCTGTTCAGATATCTTCATCAGTCATTTTCCATTTCATAGCTTTCAAGATATTTTTTCAGTTCTTTTTTTGCCCGGTATGCCAGCACACGGACATTTTCCGGGGTAATATATAAGATTGCAGCAATTTCTTTTTGTGACATCCCACCAAAATACTGCATCTGAATGATCTCGCGCTTTCTTACTTCCAGCTTTTGAATCGACTGATAAAGAAGTCTCCTGCTTTCCTCGGCAAGGATGTTTTCAAGCAGATCTCCATTTGTACTTTCTTCCGGGATATCATTTTGTTCCTCTGTCAGAATCTCTTTTGATTTCTTTTTCTGCTGATTATAAAAAAGATTCCTCGCAACCATATAAAGCCATGCCCGCATATTTGTATGTCCGTCCGGTAACGCCAGAAGCGCTTTCAAAAATGTCTCATGCAGCAGATCCTCCGCCTGATGCCGGTTCCTGCAAAGGGAATACAAATACAGATATAATTCTTTTTGATATGCGCCATATAACTTCATTAAAAGCTCATTATCCACATCTGTTTTCCCCCTTTCCGAAATTCTGCACCGGCTGATGCTTTCCTGTCCACGTTTCCCACCGGCATTTTATCTCTTTCAACAATATAACATCTGAGAAAGAAAAATGTTACAAAAAAATCAGCACCCACAGAAAGTGCTGACTGATTTATCGGTTATTTCTTTCTTCATTAATTGGTGTTCCCTTATGTTGATGTGTTTTCATGAATGCCTGAACAGATGCACACATAATATTTCCGACCCTGCCGTCCTGCCAGTCTTTGAGAAGGAATTGATAGTCGTTTTCTGCAAGGTCATAATATGTCAATCCTTTTTCCATATCAGCTTTCCTTCCTTCTTGATATTTTCATTGAAGCGATAGCTCTGACTGAAACTCTCTCCGGATGTAAATTTCAAATCCACTTCAGGTAAGTTTTCTTCATCAGGCATGGCCTCTATTCTCATTTTGCGAAGCACTCGAGATGGTGTATTTTCCTTTACACGTACAAACAAATCCACATCTGAGGAAAATTTCTGTTCCCCTCTGGCACAGCTGCCATAAAGATAAATTTCTTTGATATATTCAGAAAATTCTTCTACAAGTTTTTTGATAGCCTGATCCATTGACATTCTGTGTCTGCTTAATATCATGTCATCACCCCATTCAAAATACATGTCCTTTTCTTTTATTATTATACCAGATTAATGATTACTTTTCATCCATAAAAACAGTTTCTTATTTATCTTTCATTCCATTTAAGAAATGGTGGTTAAATATTTGTCTACAAGTTGAAAACAAGACGATGAGAGAATGCATGGCAACACAAAAAATCCCTCCTGTGAACAAACTCTACAGGAGGGATCTTTTATCATATATTTTGTTGGTGTGAGTTTCGAATCAGGCAGATTACTTTGCTTCTTCTGTTTCTGCTTCCTCAGGTGTCTCTGTTTCCGGTACTGCTCCGTTATGAACTGCAACAACTGTCAGAACTACAGCTTCCGGATCATCTTTAATGTCGACATCTTTGTCTTTTGCAAGGCTAAGATCTTTGACACGGATCGTGTCACCGACCTTCAGACCGGCTACATCGACTTCTACTTTGTCAACCAGTGCTGACGGATAAGCTTTATAATTTACTTCTTCCATATTTTCCTGAAGAACACCATCTGCTACTTTGTCATGGTTTACAATCACGATTTCAGCAACAGAATGTACTTTTTCATTGCTTACCAGTGCCTGGAAATCAATCTCATCAACTCTGCCTGCCAGTGGGTTAAAATCAACCTCTTTGATCAGTGCATCGTATGTCTGACCATCTACCTCAAGCATAACCTGACTTCCTTTGTGGTCAGTCTTTAACAGTTTGTCAACCTCCGTCTTCAGCATTTTTACCGGGATGGAACCTTCGATCTCACGACCGAATACATTACCTGTAACGTATCCTTCTCTTCTCAGTCTTTTTGCCTTAACGTCCATGCTTCTTTTTTCAGCTTTTAAAGTATTCATTTGTCTTTTCCTCCAAAAATCTGATGCTTAGCAGCCTTCAACTTTGTTTTGTGAAAGGAGGTTTTGTTAAGTTCTGTTTACTTTTTACGGTTAGAAGTATAGCACTGAGTACAGAAACAGATTAACCAAATATTATTTTTTTTTACTTTAAAATTTGTTGATATTTTAAAATTGTATACATTATATAGTTTTTTCTGACTTTTCTTATATTCAAAAGGAAAAGAATGTAAATCTCAAACCTTTCCAGATTATTTTTATGATATAATCATCATTGTGGTTCACAAAAAAGTGTGCACCCTGTATTAAATTTTCAAAACCTGGATGAGGTAACTAAAATGTATCATGATTTAACCGAGGGAAAAATTTCACGTTCTCTGCTGCTGTTTGCACTTCCAATGATGGCCGGCAATCTGCTTCAGCAGTTCTATAATATTGCCGACACATTGATTGTCGGACGTGTTCTATTTTTCCTGCCTGTTACGGGCACTCGGAAACTCTACGATTCCTCTGGTATTTCTGGCAGTTTCCGCAATCCTGAACATCGGACTGGATCTTTTATTTGTTGCGGTACTCCCATGGGGCATCCGCGGTGCAGCGTTTGCAACTGTCATCGCACAGCATGTCCGTTGTCCTGACCGTGATATCCCTTGGAACACGCGTTGCCCTTGCCTATCTCCTGTCCGCTTATATCGGTTAGATCGGCATCTGGATGGCAATCCCGATCGGATGGGTACTCGCCGACACCGTCGGACTGATCTACATGAAATTTCATAAAATATGAAGCTTTAAAATACCTTCAACATTACTGCTCCCGATACTCTTTCCGGCATCGGGATTCCTAAAATTCTCTGTTTCCCCTGCCTGCAATATAGATAAGCCATGTAAGAAACCCTGCGAGGCTTTTGAGATTTCGAATGCTCTAATTATCTATATTAAAAGGCAGGGATATTTTTTCGTCATCCCTGCCCGTTCTCATAAACTACTCTCTTTTATTTACTTTTTCTCTTTTGCTTTTTCATTTGCCAGTATCTCTTCTGCCATCTCCACTTCCGTCTTTTCATCTTTCGGAAGGATGATATTCAGAATGATCGCGAACAATGCCGCCGGCACGATACCTGAACCACCAAAGATCAGATTAATACTTTCCGGAAGCTGTGCAAGTACAGCTGAGTTGGAGCCAAGTCCATAGCCAACACCAAGTGCAACAGACACAATCGTCACATTTCTCGGAGACAGTGGCCATTTTGTGATAAGCTGAATACCACTGATTACGATTGATGAGAACATCATAACCGCTGCGCCGCCCAGTACACTCTGCGGCATAATGGAAATCAGAGCGGCAAGCTTCGGAAACAGACCACATGCAATCAGGAAAATACCGCCGATTCCGATTGAATAACGGTTCACGACCTTATTCATGGCAACCAGACCAACGTTCTGGCTGAAAGAAGTATTCGGAAGAACACCCAGCAGTGCTGCAAAAGAAGATCCAAGACCATCACACATAACACCACCGGAAAGCTCTTTGTCAGTAGCCTCACGTCCAAGACCGCCTTCTGTAATACCGGAAATATCACCAACTGTTTCAACGGCGGTAACGACAAACATGATACAGATCGGAACAATTGCTTTTGCATCAAATACCCATTTGACCGGCATAATCTTCGGAATTGCAAACCAGGATGCGTCTGCTACCTTACTCCAGTTGACTACCCAGGACTTTGTTGCTTCAACAACAGCACCTGTTTCATCGGTGTATGTAAAAGTAGTCGGCAGCACCATTGCCATGATGGATACCAGAATATATCCTACAATGATGCCCAGCAGAATCGATGAAAAACTGGTGAATCCTTTTGTGCCGTGTTTCAGCGCTATGATCACAACCAGAACTACCGTACCTACAAAAAGATTTTCGAGTGAACCGTAATCCGGTGCTGTACTTCCACCGCCGAAAGAACCGATTCCGACAGAAATCAGTGAAAGTCCGATAGACAGTACAACTGTACCCGTTACAACTGCAGGGAAAAATTTACGCAGTGGCTTTAAGAAACCTCCAAGTACAGTTTCAAACAGACCACCGATAAAACTGGCTGCCAGAATTGCTCCATAACCGGCAACTCCGCTTCCCATTGTAACTGCCACACTTCTGCAGACACCGATAAATCCGGAACTTGTTCCCATAACGATTGGAAGTTTACCGCCAACCGGTCCGATCGTATAGACCTGAATCAATGTAACGATACCTGCTACCAGCATGGCATTCTGCAAAAGTGCTACCTGCAGGGCACTTCCTGATTCAATACCACAGACTCCTGTGATGATCAGCAGCGGTGTCAGGTTGCCGACAAACATTGCCAGAACATGCTGTAATCCAAGCGGAATCGCAAGTTTCAGCGGTGGCTTTCCGTCAAGGTCATACGGTGTTGCAGTGTTTTTTTCTTTTGTTTCCATTTAGTTTCTCCTTTTCTCCTCTCTCGTTCGAGCCCTGATAAAATCAGCGGACATGTTACCGGCACTTCCACTATACACGTGCAACAAAAAAGGAAACAACAACCATCTTCCTCTTCGAAGTTCTCTGTCGTTTCCTTTCAAGGTGCGGTTTCCCGTATTAGCGCACTAAATAACGTCTCGATTATTTAATTATACCAGATTATTTTTATCTGTCAATTTCTTTACTCAATAGTATTCATGATCGATCTGTATCACCGCGAAATACTTGCTTCCCGGCAGTTCGTGTATCCGCTCTTTCAGCCAATTCACGATCTCGTTGTCTGTATAGGAAGTTTTTCTCGGAACCTCCACATCAAAGATCAGATTTGTTCTGGTCGAACCTTTTACCATTCGGAAATCATGCATACTGAAGGATTCATCCAGAAAATGTACCATCTCTTCTACTTTTGCCTTCATCGCAAGAACTTCCTCATCATCTGTCACGATCGGATCCATATGGATCGTTGCGGAACAATGCAGTTTTTCCTGCAGTTCATGTTCAATATGATCGATCTGTTCGTGGATATCCTGAATATTTCCGTTCACATCCACTTCTGCATGAAGTGAGATCATCACACGTCCCGGCCCGTAATCATGAACGATCAGATCATGTACACCATGAACCATCGAATGTCCCAGAACGATTTCACGGATTTCATTGATAAATTCCTGCTTCGGCGGCTGTCCGATAAGAAGGTCAATGGTTTCTTTCAGTGTAGAACCGCCTGTATAAAGAATAAAACATCCTACCAGAATTCCGAACCAGCCATCAAGGAGCAGCCCTGTATATTTGCTGATCAGTGTAGCGATCAGAACAAGTGTCGTTGCCACGGTGTCACTCAAACTGTCGACAGATGTTGCTTTCATCGCTGCACTATCCAGTTTTTTACTCAGTGAACGATTATAAAAAAACATATATACTTTCACAAGAATGGATGCGATCAGAATCACACATACCAGTGCACTGCTCTCAATCGGTTCCGGGGAACGCAGTTTACCAAGTGATGACCAGATGAGTTCGAATCCCATGACAAGTATTGCTACCGATACCAGAAGTCCGGAAATATATTCCATCCTGCCATGTCCGAATGGATGCTCCGGATCAGGCTCCTGTCCGGAAAGCCGAAAACCGATCAACGTAATGATCGAAGAACCCGCATCTGACAGGTTGTTAAACGCATCTGCCGTAATAGCGATAGAACCACTCACCGTTCCTGCAATCCATTTTCCGAAAAAGAGCAGAATGTTCAGTCCGATCCCGACTGCGCCGCTCAAAACGCCATATGCCTGCCGGACTGCCGGTGAACTGTAATTATGGCGCTCTTTAATAAAAAGCGATGCCAAAAATGTAATCATATAGATTCCCCCTGTCTGTATTCTCTCGATCTTACCACATTTCTGTGAATAAATCCAGATTTCCCCGGAATCCATCTGGAAAAAGATTTTAGAAAATGATATAGTTCTATTAATAATGTTTACGTATTACGAGGAGACTTATTTCTATGAAAAATCTCAAAAATATTGCAATGCTGATAGATGCTGATAATACACAGCTTTCCAAACTGGAATCTGTTATACAGGAAATCTCAACAAATGGCCGCATCGTCGTCAAACGTGCTTACGGTAACTGGCGCAAAGGTTCTCTCAAAAACTGGGAAAATGAATTAAAACGTCTTGCGATCAAAGCGGAACAGCAGTTTGACTATGTTGCCGGCAAAAATGCGACAGACATGGCACTCGTTATTGATACGCTTGACCTTCTCCACAGTGGCATTTATGATGCCTTTGTTATCGTCGCAAGCGACAGTGATTACACACCACTCGCGATCAAGCTCCGCGAATCCGGAGTTTTTGTTATGGGCGTCGGTGAGAAAAAAACACCGGAGCCTTTCCGCAATGCCTGTGATGAATTTGTCTATCTGGAAAACCTGAGTAAAGATAATGATATTCAAACTGTAGCAGTTCATAAGCAGAATGAACCGACTAAACGAACTGCAAAGGAAAATGCCGAAGAACGTCGCAAAGCCAAAGAGCTTAAAGGAATCCACAAGCTTTTGCGTATCGCCTGGGACAAATATCAGGACGATGATGGTTACGTCAATGTAAGCTCTGCCGGCCAGTACATCAAACGCGCAAAGCCTGATTTCGATGCCCGTACTTATGGTTATGTCAAATTACCGGAACTGATCGAAGCTTTTCCTAAAAAATATGCAATGAAACGCTACCCCGGCAAAGGCACGGTAACGATCATTGCATATAAATGTCTCTGAGGTGTATCATCCAGTTCACGGCAGTTGAACGCATTGAAAAGCTGGAGCATAAGGTTTAACTGTCCGTTCATCACAAACTGGATCACTTCGATGGCAAAAACATTACAGCCTTTCAAAGCAGTTCTTTTTTTATCCAATCAGGTTTGCAAGATCCTCTTCTACTGTCCCGATTCCACTGATTCCGAAGTTATCTACCAGAATCTTTGCCACATTCGGAGAAAGGAATGCCGGCAGTGTCGGTCCGAGATGGATATTTTTGACTCCAAGCGCGAGAAGCGCCAGAAGGACGATGACCGCTTTCTGCTCATACCACGCAATATTGTAGACGATTGGAAGCTCATTGATATCGTTCAGTTCAAAAATTTCTTTCAGTTTCAGTGCAATGACTGCAAGTGAATAGGAATCGTTGCACTGTCCTGCATCCAGAACTCTCGGAATGCCACCGATATCTCCGAGATTCAGCTTATTGTATTTATATTTTGCACATCCTGCAGTAAGAATTACAGTATCTTTCGGCAGTCCTTTTGCAAAATCAGTATAATAATTTCGGGACTTTGCACGTCCGTCGCAGCCTGCCATTACGACAAATTTGCGGATTGCTCCGGATTTTACTGCTTCTACGATCTTATCTGCCAGCGCGAAGACCTGCGCATGTGCAAACCCACCGATGATCTCACCATGTTCAATCTCTTCCGGCGCCTGACACTGCTTCGCCTTAGCAATGATTTCTGAAAAATCTTTTTCTTCTCCGACACCGCCCGGAATATGGGTGCATCCCGGATAAGAAGCTGCACCCGTCGTATACATACGGTCTTTGTAGCTGTCCTTTGGCGGAACGATGCAGTTCGTTGTCATCAGGATCGGACCATGGAAACTCTCAAACTCCTCTTTCTGTTTCCACCATGCATTTCCATAATTTCCGATAAAATTCGGATATTTTTTGAACGCCGGATAGTAATGCGCCGGAAGCATTTCGGAATGAGTGTAGATATCCACACCCGTTCCCTGCGTCTGTTCAAGAAGCATTTCCAAATCGTGCAGGTCATGTCCCGAAACAAGGATACCCGGATTTTTGCCGACTCCGATATTAACTTTTGTGATCTCAGGATTTCCGTAAGCTGCTGTATTAGCCTTGTCAAGAAGTTCCATCACACGAACGCCGAAATTTCCTGTCTCGAGAGTCAATGCGGTAAGTTCTTCTGCCGAGAGAGCATCATCCGTTGTTACCGCAAGTGCTTTCTGGAGAAACGCGTCGATCTCCTCATCCGTATGTGCAAGTGCTGCTGCATGTTTCGCATAGGCTGCCAGTCCTTTCAGACCGTAGGTGATCAGTTCTCGAAGACTTCGGATATCTTCATTCTCTGTGGCAAGAATTCCTACGTGCGAAGCTTTATCTTCAAAAGTATCTTCTGTACCGTTCCAGAATGCAGCTTCCGGGAGATCATCTCTGTTTTCGACTTTTTTCAGAAGTTCTTCTTTGATCTCCAGCGTTTCTTTGATTCGTGTAATGATAGATTCTTTATCAAAATTTGCATTTGTGATCGTTGTAAACAGATTTACAATAATTTGATGATTGATATTATCATCTATTTCTTTTCCTTCGCTTCGAAGCTGTGTGGTCACTGCTGAAATGCCTTTTGTCACATAGACCAGCAGATCCTGCATGGCTGCAACATCCGGTTTCTTTCCACATACCCCTGATACTGTACATCCGCTGCAGCCTGCAGTTTCCTGACACTGAAAGCAAAACATTTTATTTTCTTTTTTATCCATGGTTAAACCTCCTTATGGTCTCTCTGTATAGTTTCTTTGTGAATCCAATATAATATACATCTCACTATAAAGACGTGGTTATAACCACATACATAAAAACGCAAAAAAGACGGACATAAAAATCCGTCTTCTTTCAATGCATATAATAATTAAATTTCATTTTCAGTCAAAAAATTCAATTCCCATCAGCGTCAGCCCGTGTGCCGGCGCGGTCGGTCCGGATACAGAGCGGTCACAGGCATCGAGGATTTTCTTTACACGCTCCGGAGGATACTGTCCGTTTCCGACCTGAATCAGTGTTCCTGCAATGATGCGGACCATGTTGTAAAGAAATCCCTCTCCCTTTACACGGATCGTCACAATGTCACCGTCTCTCCACACATCAATTCCTGTAATAGTACGGACTGTGGACTTTACCTGCGCACCTGTTCCGCAGAAACTTGCAAAATCATGTCGTCCGATCAGATAAGAGGTTGCTTCCCGCATCTTTTCTATATCAAGTTTGTAATGATAAAAATAAGAATACAAACGCTCTGTCGGCACCGGAAATTTACGGTTCAGTATCCGGTATTCGTATGTTTTTTCACTGTCGCAGTATCTCGGATGAAAATCCGGCTCCACTTCTTCTGATAACTGAATGCGGATATCTTCCGGCAGTCTCTGATTGAGTGCATAGGAAATCTTTTCTCCCGGAATACGAGTATTCGTATCAAAAACGGCTACATTTCCGAGTGCATGAACGCCTGCATCGGTACGGCTTGCACCCATGATCTCAATTTTTTCTCCAAGAAGGTCAGAAAGTGCATCGTTAAGCACACCCTGAATCGTGATTCCGTTTGGCTGAATCTGCCATCCACTGTAATTCGTTCCGTCATAGGCAACTACAAGTCCAACTCTTTTCATCTTGTCCTCCATTTATGGTAAAAATGGTTCCCGCCTTTTACAGCAAGAACCATCCTTATTTATAAACCGGCCATGCGAAATCCGATCGCTACTGCAAGATATGCAAACAGGATCAGGTATGCAATATGGTCTCGTTTCTTATATTTCAGCGGTTTCATCTGGGTACGGTCATCGCCCCCGTGATAACACCGTGCTTCCATCGCCATTGCAAGATCATTCGCACGGCGGAAAGCAGAAATAAACAGCGGCACCAGAAGCGGCACCATGTTTTTTACTTTCTGGATCAGATTTCCGTTTTCAAAATCTGCACCTCTCGCGATCTGTGCTTTCATGATCTTGTCCGTTTCTTCCAGAAGAATAGGAATAAAACGAAGTGCAATCGACATCATCATTGCAATCTCATGTACCGGGACATGGATCTTATTCAGTGGACGAAGGCTTTTTTCCAGTCCGTCGGTCAGCTGATTCGGAGTAGTCGTCAGTGTCATAAGCGAAGAGCCGATTACCAGATAGATCAGTCGGATTGCCATGCGGACCGCCATGGAAACACCTTCTTTTGTGATCTTGAAGATTCCAAAAGTAACGATTGCCTCACCCGGTGTAAGAAAAATATTAAACACCATCGTGATCAGCAGGATCATAAAGATTGCTTTCAGTCCCTTAAAGATAAACTTCACCGGAACTGTGGAAATCAGGATCATTCCTGCCAGAAATACGGTTGCTACCGCATATCCGACTACAGTATGAAATAAAAATACCGATATAATAAAAATCAGTGTACCGGCAAGCTTTGTCCGTGGATCCAGCTTATGGATCGGTGACTTTGCCGGGTAATACTGTCCGATCGTAATATCTCTAATCATTCAGAGCTCCTCCTTTCAGTAAAGGAGAGTTCATTTCTTTCAGTGCATGCAGAATATCCGCTCTGGCTTCCTCGACAGTTGTGTCAGAAGGATCTACCGGAAGTCCTTTTTCTTTCAAAGCATGCATGATATAGGTAATCTGCGGTGCAGCAAGTCCCATCTCTTCCAACTCTTTGTAATGCGCAAAGACTTTTTTCGGAGTATCGTCAAATGCGATCTTACCGTGATTTACCACGATCAGACGTTCTACATATTTCGCAACGTCTTCCATGCTGTGTGAAACCAGGATGATCGTGATTCCGCGGACTTTATGAAGTTCTGCGATCTGGTCAAGGATCTCATCCCTTCCCTTCGGATCAAGTCCTGCGGTCGGCTCATCCAGAATCAGGATCTTTGGATTCATTGCAAGAACACCGGCGATCGCCACACGCTTTTTCTGTCCGCCGGACAGATCAAATGGAGACTTGTCAAAATTTTTTTCTTTGAAACCGACCTGAAGCAGTGCTTTTCTCGCTTCTTTCTCAGCTTCTTCCCTGCTTTTGCCCTGGTTCATCGGTCCGAAACAGACGTCTGAAAGAACATCACTCTCAAAAAGCTGATGTTCCGGGTACTGGAAAACAAGTCCTACTTCGCTTCGAAGTGCTCTTCTGTTGTAGTTTTCTGCCCAGACATCCTCACCATTGTATGATACTGTGCCGGAAGTCGGCCGGATCAATGCATTCAGATGTTGGATCAATGTAGATTTCCCGCTTCCTGTATGTCCGATCACACCGATAAACTGTCCATCCGGAATGTTCAGATTAATTTCTTTCAGTGCGTGGATCTCATAAGAGGTTCCCGGGCTGTATGTGTAAGTTACGTTTTTCAGTTCTATTGACATAAGGCATTTACCAACTCTTCCGTAGTAAGGATTCCATCCGGAATGTCTACACCGGACTGTTTCAGTTCATGTGCAAGCAGTGTTACCTGCGGCACATCCAGACGATATTTCTTCAGTGTCTCTACCTGTGAAAAGATCTCCTTCGGAGTTCCCTCCATCACTACATGACCATCGTCCATGACAACCACACGATCGGCATCGATCACTTCTTCCATGTAGTGTGTGATCAGAACGACCGTCACATTTTCCTGACGATTCAGCTGATGAACTGCTTCCAGTACTTCTTTTCGTCCGTTCGGATCCAACATGGCAGTCGGTTCATCCAGAACGATACACTGCGGACGCATCGCCATGACACCGGCAATCGCCACACGCTGTTTCTGTCCACCGGATAGTTTATTCGGTGAATGATGACGATATGCAGTCATTCCTGTCTTTACAAGGCTTTCGTCCACACGTTTCCAGATATCTCCTGTAGATATCCCCATATTCTCCGGTCCGAATCCCACATCTTCTTCAACTACGGTACCGATGATCTGGTTATCCGGATTCTGGAATACCATACCTGCTTTCTGCCGTACTTTCCAGAGTTCCGGCTCTTTCGACGTATCGATTCCATCAATCCAGATGGTTCCCTCTGTCGGGAGCAATAACGCATTAATGTGTTTTGCAAACGTAGATTTACCAGATCCGTTATGTCCAAGCACTGCAACAAATTCACCCAGCTGAATATCAAGGTCAACACTGTCAACCGCTCTCTGCGTATCTTCTACATTTCCGTCTTCATCATATCTTAAATAGTCAAATGTCAGTTTTGCCGCTTTGATGATTCCCATCTTTTTAGTCCTTTCAGGCTTCCTCGGAAGGTTCGCCACCGGTCAGAGATTCGATCAGTTCCCAGATTTCATCTCTTCCCTGCTTTGTCTCAGCAGAATACGGAATCACAGTGGTTACCTTTCTTAACTGAAGGCCTTCTCTTATCGCCTTCAGATTCTTCTGAACCTGACTGCGTTTCAGTTTATCCAGTTTCGTTGCAATAATAATCGGCTCATAGCCATTATGAAGGATCCATTCATACATCTGTCTGTCATTTGCAGACGGATCATGACGGATATCGATCAGAAGAAAAACGGCTTTGAGATTGTTGGAAGTATGCAGATAATTCTCGATCATCTTTCCCCATTTTTCTTTTTCTGCCGGTGTCACACGGGCATATCCGTATCCCGGAAGATCGACCAGATCCAATTCATCATTGATCTTGTAAAAATTGATTGTCTGTGTCTTGCCCGGCTGCGCACTGGTGCGCGCCAGTGCCTTCCGGTTCATCAGACCATTGATCAGTGAAGATTTGCCGACGTTGGATTTGCCGGCAAAAGCCACTTCCGGCAAACCGGTATCCGGAATCTTACTTGTAATTCCGCATACGATATCTAAAACTGCACTTTTTATAACCATAAAGTCCTCTTTCGATAACTGTTCAAGTCTTTGCAAGTTACTTCTGTCAATTTGCAAGTGCCTCATGGAGCACTTCATTCATATTTTCTACAAAGGAGATTTTCAGACCGTCAAGGATCTCATCGTCCATCTCCTGAATATCCGGTTTGTTCTGCTTCGGGACAAGTACCTGTCTGATCTTGGCATATTTGGCTGCAAGAAGTTTTTCTTTCAGTCCGCCGATCGGAAGTACATGACCACGGAGTGTGATTTCACCGGTCATGGCTACATCTGCGCGCACTTCTCTGCCGATGATTGCAGAAAGCATCGCTGTAGCCATCGTAATACCCGCAGAAGGTCCGTCTTTCGGAACTGCACCTTCCGGAATATGTACGTGAATATCATTTTCCTGGAAAAATTCCGGCGAAATATCATAATCGGATGCTACAGAACGGATGTAAGAAATGCCTGCCTGAGCAGATTCTTTCATGACATCTCCGAGCTGTCCGGTAAGTACAAGTTCTCCCTTGCCCGGCATGACATTGACCTCGATCTGAAGTGTATCACCTCCGACCTGTGTCCATGCAAGTCCTCTGGCGATTCCGACTTCGTCTTTCTTATTTGCCATCAGATAACTGTATCTGGCTTTGCCGAGAAAATCTTCAAGATTTTTGCCTTTGACTGTGATCTTCTTCTTGTCATTTTCCATAATTTCACGTGCTGCTTTACGACAGATCTGACCGATCTTACGCTCCAGTCCACGCACACCGGCCTCACGGGTGTAGAGTGTAATGATCTTGCGAAGTGCGGATGGCTGAATCGTCAGTGCTCCTTTCGGAATACCGTTTACTTCCAGCTGTTTCGGAATCAGATGCTCTTTCGCAATGTGTTCTTTTTCATTTTCGGTATAACCGGAAATTTCAATGACTTCCATACGGTCAAGAAGCGGTCTCGGAATACCGTCCATATCATTTGCGGTCGCAATAAATAATACTTCGGAAAGATCCTGTGGAACTTCTACATAATGATCGTTAAACCGACTGTTCTGCTCCGGATCGAGCACCTCGAGAAGTGCTGCAGAAGTATCACCTTTATAGTCACTGCTTGTTTTATCGATCTCATCAAGAAGCATCAGTGGATTGCTGACACCTGCCTGTGAAAGCGCTTCCGTGATACGTCCCGGCATAGCGCCCACATAAGTCTTTCTGTGGCCGCGGATCTCTGCCTCATCACGGACACCTCCAAGACAGATGCGGACGTATTTTTTATTCAATGCCTCTGCTACAGACTTCGCAATGGAGGTCTTACCTGTTCCCGGAGGGCCTACAAGACAGAGGATCGGACTCTTGCCTCCACCTGTCAGCTTACGGACAGCAAGGAATTCCATGATGCGTTCCTTGACATCTTTGAGCCCGTAGTGTCCTTCTTCGAGAATTTCCCAGGCCTTTTTCAGGTCTGTGAAATCTTCGGATTTTTTGTCCCATGGGAGAGCAAGAAGTGTCTCGATATAAGTGCTCAGTACACTGCTTTCTGCTGCACTGCTGTTCATACTCTTAAAGCGGTCGATTTCTTTGTTCAGTTTGTCTTTGACTTCTCTGGAAGCCTGAAGTTCACTGACCTTTTTGCGGTATTCTTCCGCAATATCACTGGTACTTTCCTCTCCCAGTTCCTCACGGATGACTTTAAGCTGCTCTCTCAGGATATAATCTCTCTGATTCTTGTCCACACGGGATTTAAGCTTGCGCTGCAGATCGTGTCCGATCTGGAACACTTCGATCTCATTTGTGAGGATTGCAGCAAGTACCTCATAGCGATCTTCAAGGCTGACTGCCTCGAGGATTTTCTGTTTGTTCTGATAACTCAGCGGAACATTTACCGAGACCTGTGTGATCAGCTGATCGATATCCTCAATGTTCAGGATTTTTGCTGCCAGATCTTTGCTGATTTTTCCGCTTTCCATGCAATATCTCTGAAAGAGTTCCTGAATACTCCGGAACATTGCTTCATTCAGAGATTTCGTATATTTCGTACTGTCAGGCTCAAAAAGTGCCGTCTCTGCTTTCAGAAACGGCTCCTCCTGATCAAGACTTAGAAGTTCTGCACGTTCAATTCCTTCTACCAGCACTCTGAGCAGATCCTGCGGAAGTTTTACTACCTGCTTGATGTAGGCAACAGTTCCCACCTTATACAGATCTGATAACTTCGGAGATTCCATCTCAGGATCCTTCTGTGTAACCAGAAAAATCTTCTGATCATGAAGCATTGCCGCCTCTATTGCTTTGATTGAACGTTCTCTGCTCACATCAAAGTGAACGATCATTTCCGGAAGGATTGTTGTGCCGCGCAGAGCGATTGCCGGAAGAATGCTGATTGGCTGTTTCATCTATTTTCAATCCCTTCTTTAGGCCGTCTCCGGCTTTCCTGTCTTTCTGGAACGGGAATTTCTTCTTGTGGTATTTTGCTGCATGGCAGGCTGTTCTCCATGAACCACTTCCGGTTCTCCGGTTCCGTCTACTGCATCTTTTGTGATGATGCACTTGCATATCGTATTATCGGAAGGAGTACGGTACATCAGATCCATCAGAGATTTCTCCATGATGGAACGAAGTCCTCTGGCACCGGTCTTACGCTCCAGAGATTTTCTCGCTACTTCTTTGAGGGCATCTTCCTCAAATTCAAGCTCTACTCCATCCAGCTCGAATAATTTGTGATACTGTCTGGTCAGAGAGTTCTTAGGCTCTTTAAGGATACGGATCAGTGCTTCCTCATCCAGTCCATCTAAAGTAACTACGATCGGAACACGACCGATAAACTCCGGAATCAGGCCATATTTGATAAAGTCTTCCGGCATAACGTCCTTCAGGACTTCTCCGATATTTCTCTCTTCCTGAACAGAAACATCTGCGCCAAATCCAATGGACTTGGTATCCTGGCGGGCTTCGATCGTCTTTTCGATACCGTCAAATGCACCACCACAGATAAACAGGATGTTTGTCGTATCGATCTGGATAAATTCCTGATGCGGATGCTTACGTCCACCCTGCGGTGGAACGCTTGCAACTGTACCTTCAAGGATTTTCAGAAGTGCCTGCTGTACACCTTCACCGGATACATCTCTGGTGATAGATGCATTTTCGGATTTACGTGTGATCTTGTCGATCTCATCGATGTAGATGATACCGTACTGCGCACGCTCGATGTCATAATCTGCCGCCTGAATGATTTTCAGAAGAATGTTCTCAACATCCTCGCCTACATAACCTGCTTCGGTAAGTGTGGTTGCATCTGCGATTGCGAAAGGTACATTCAGAAGTCTGGCAAGTGTCTGCGCAAGCAGTGTTTTACCGGAACCTGTCGGTCCAAGCATCAGAATGTTGCTTTTCTGTAACTCCACATCCAGATTTCTGGATGCTGTAATTCTCTTGTAATGATTATATACAGCCACAGACAGAGCTTTCTTAGCTTCGTCCTGACCGATGACATAATCGTCCAGAATCTTATGGATCTCCTCAGGTTTTAAAAGGTTGATGTCTGAATCATAAACATCCTCCGTATCATACTGAGCCAGTTCCTCTTCCATAATTTCCGAGCAGATACCAATGCATTCATCACAGATAAAAACACCATCTGGTCCTGCGATCAGCTTGCGCACCTGATCCTCAGATTTGTGACAAAAAGAGCATCTGACTTTTCCTTCTCTCATTTTTTCTGCCATAAATAGTTCTCTTTTCCTTTCAGTTTGATATGGCACAAAAGGAACCCCCTGAAAAGAGGTTCCTTCTGTCTGCTTTATTTATGCTCGACAACACCATCGATCAGTCCGTATGCCTTTGCTTCTTCAGCAGTCATATAATTATCGCGGTCTGTGTCTTTTTCCACTACTTCGTAAGGCTGTCCTGTGTTTTCTGCCAGGATCTCATTCAAAGTCCGTTTCGTCTGGGCAATGTGATCAGCCACGATCTGAATCTCGGTTGCCTGACCCTGCGCCCCGCCTGACGGCTGATGAATCATGATCGTTGAGTGTGGCAGGGCATATCTCTTACCCTTCGTTCCGCCTGCCAGAAGGAAAGCACCCATGCTGGCTGCCATTCCGAGACAGATTGTAGAAACATCACACTTAATGTATTTCATGGTATCATAAATAGCCATGCCTGCAGTTACAGAACCACCCGGGCTGTTGATGTATAACTGAATATCCTTGCTCGGATCCTCTGCCTCAAGAAACAGAAGCTGTGCCACGATAATGCTTGCACTTACATCATTTACTTCCTCGCCAAGAAAGATAATACGGTCTTTCAGAAGACGGGAGTAAATGTCATAGCTTCTTTCTCCTCTGCTTGTCTGTTCAATGACATATGGTACTAAACTCATATATAAATGCCTCCATTCGTCGATTCCAGTGGTTCAGGATCTAACGTCTGCTCAGGCTTCCTTTGCTTCGTCAGCAATGAGAGTTACGGCTTTCTGTACAGCCATATCTTTCTTCATCTGCTCTAACTCGCGGTCACCAAGCAGTTCTTTGATCTTCTCCACTTCCATCTTATATGCATCAGCCATTTTCTTGAATTCTTCTTCAACTTCTTCCTCTGTTGGCTGAATGTTTTCAACTTCTGCGATCTTTTCAAGAACAAGTCTTGTCTGGATTCTCTTGAGAGCCTGCGGTTTCATTTCTTCCTGCATTTTGTCAAGAGTCATTCCTGTGAACTGGAAGTACTGTTCCATGGTAAGTCCCTGAGACTGCATTCTTCTGGAGAAGTCATCCAGCATCTGACGAACCTGTGTATTCAGCATAGCGTCCGGAATATCCATCTCAGCGTTTTCGATTGCTTTATCTACTGCTGCATTTTCTTTTGCAGTACGTGCAGCTTTTTCTTTCTTTTCTGTCAGGTTTTTCTTAACGTCTTCTTTGTACTCTGCAAGAGTGTCAAATTCGGAAACATCCTGTGCGAAATCATCGTCAAGTTCCGGAAGCTCTTTTTCTTCTACTTTCTTAACGTCACACTGGAATACAGCTTCTTTGCCTGCAAGCTCTTTTGCCTGATATTCTTCCGGGAATGTAACCTTAACTTCTACGTGGTCACCTGCTTTGGAGCCAACGAGCTGATCTTCGAATCCCGGGATGAAGGAGTTGGAACCAAGTGTCAGCGGATAATCTGTACCTTTGCCGCCTTCAAATGCTTCTCCATCAACAAATCCTTCGAAGTCGATTGTAGTGATGTCGCCGTTTTCTGCTCCACGGTCTTCAACTGTAACTGTTCTGGAGTTTTTCTCCTGCTCTTTCTTCAGTTCAGCTTCAACGTCTTCGTCTGTTACTTCTGTCTCAGACTTCGGAACTTCTACACCTTTGTACTCACCAAGAGTAACTTCCGGTTTAACAGCAACTTCTGCTGTGAAGATGAATGCTTTTCCCGGCTCAGCCTGTGTTACATCGATTTCCGGCTGGGAAACGATTTCAAGATCACATTCTTCCAGTGCTTTGCTGTAGTGCTCCGGAATCAGAGCGTTTGCAGCGTCTTCAAGGAAGATTCCTTTTCCGTACATCTGCTCGATCATTTTTCTCGGTGCTTTACCTTTACGGAATCCAGGAAGAGTGATTCTTCCTTTTGCTTTCTGGTATGCAGCCTGCATAGCTTTCTCTAAATCTTCAGCAGAAACCTCGATTGTCAGTTTCGCCATGTTTTTTTCCAGTTTTTCCACCTGTAAACTCATGTTTCCTGTTCCTCCTTAATTTTCAGGTTAGATCTCTTATATTCGTAACCGCTCTGTACTTTTACAGTTACTTATATTCTAACTTTTCCTTTATTCCTGCGCCGTCTGGCGGCTTCAGGCAACTGTACCTCCATATAATGAGATACAATTACAGTCATTATCGTAGTATAGCACAATGTCTTTAAAAACACCAGTATTTTTTTATGAAAAGCCCTTGTTTTTCCCTTATTTTCGGCTATATACCACGGATTCTGCGATTTCATCCGCTGTTTTTTCACCCAGAAGCTGTCCGATCAGGCTGAGTGCAAAATCAACCGCTGTTCCCAGACCACGGCTTGTTGTGACATTGCCGTCGATGACAACACTGTCCAGAGAACGCTCTGCTCCTTTTAATCCGTCCATGCAGGATGGGTATGCGGTCGCTTTTCTGCCTTCAAGAAATCCCAGTGTGGCAAATACGGTCGGTGCTGCACAGATGGCTGCGACCTTTTTGCCCTGTTTATAAAAATCTGTCAGGAGATCACAGAGCGGCTGATATTCTCCGAGATATTTTGTACCCGGCATGCCACCCGGGATCACAAGCATGTCCGCATCAGAAAAATCTGTTTCTTTAAAAGCAAGGTCTGTCTGCATATGGATTCCGTGAGAAGTGGTGATGTCTCTGATCTCCTTAATGGAAACTGTCTTTATATCGATCTGTGCGCGGCGCATCAGATCGACTACAGTCAGTCCTTCAATGTCTTCAAATCCGTCTGCCAGAAAAATATATACTTTTTTACTCATAAAAAGCTCCTCCCTTATGATATATTGGCTTTGCTGTCTGCCCGTTGTTTTATTGCCATTCTGTCATTCAGTATAGCATTTCCCGCCCAAAAGGGATATACTAAATCTGAAAATTTCATAATTGATCAAGGAGTTTTACTATGGAAATCGAAAGAAAATATCTGATAGAAAAAGAACAGCTTCCGGCGGATCTTGCATCTTATCCGTTTCATAAGATCGAACAGGGATATCTCTGTACTTCACCTGTCGTTCGCATCCGCAGACAGGATGACGATTATTTTCTCACTTACAAATCAAAAGGTCTCATGGCCAGAGAAGAATATAATCTTCCGCTGACACAGGAGGCTTATGAACATTTGAAATCTAAGGCAGACGGTCTCGTCATCTCCAAGACACGTTATCTGCTTCCGGAAAAAGACGGTCTGACGATCGAGCTTGACGTTTTTCATGCGGATTATGAGGGACTGTTTCTGGCGGAAGTAGAATTTCCATCCGAAGAAGCAGCGAATTCCTACACACCACCGGCATGGTTCGGGCGTGATGTCACCTTCTCTTCTGATTATCATAACAGTACATTAAGCAAGGGCAGGAAATAATCCCGCCCTTACTTTTATTTGCATTCTGTTTTCTCTGCTGTCTCATCTTTACTTCTTTTAAATGGTTCATGTGCCATGTCACTGTCCTCTGTCATAAGGAATTTACGGATAGCAAACAGGATTGCAATGGCAATGACACCGATCAGTGTCTGCACCGGATCCATATGCTCGACCACCATCTGTCTTGCCGTTGCAAACAGCAGTACCTCAACAACTGTCTGTGCAGAATGGCGGCAGAGCATTTTTACAAACTCCACCCCCACAACAAGCGACAGTGCATTTGCAAGAAACTCTGTAAAAAAATCAATGTCCATATCCAGAATGGAAATTTCAGTGATCGTATAGATCAGCCGGATACCCGTCAGTGCGATCACGATCAGGATCACGATGGAAAGTACGATTTCCGTGTATCTGGCAACATTGTAGATTCCCTCGTTAAAATGTTTCCTTATTCTGTGGTTTATTTCTTTTTGCATAAAGGCTCTCCCCGTACTTAAAAGATTTTGGTGGTCCACCTGCTCATATCCCAGACCTCATTTACCACATCCTGATAAAACTCCGGTTCATGGCAGATCAGAAGGATACTGCCTCTGTATTCCTTAAGTGCACTTTTCAGCGCATCCTTTGCATCTACATCAAGATGGTTGGTCGGCTCATCCAGAAGCAGGACATTTGTGTCTCTGTTTACAAGCTTGCACAGACGTACCTTCGCCTGCTCGCCACCACTTAAAACACGTACCTGACTCTCGATATGTTTGGTAGTCAGTCCGCATTTCGCAAGTGCTGAACGGATCTCATACTGTGTATAAGACGGAAATTCCTGCCAGAGTTCCTCGATACAGGTTGTCTTATTGTCACCTTTTACTTCCTGCTCAAAATAGCCAAGTTCCAGATTTTCACCTCGTTCGCAGCTTCCTTTGAGTGCCGGGATCAGTCCGAGAATGCTCTTTAAAAGTGTCGTTTTTCCGATTCCGTTTGTTCCGACCAGTGCGATCTTCTGTCCACGCTCCATGGTAAAATTTAATGGTCTGGACAGCGGCTCATCATAGCCGATCACAAGGTCATGCGTCTCAAACAGCATTTTTCCCGGAGTACGTCCGTAACGGAAATTAAACTCCGGCTTCGGCTTTTCTGCTGCCAGCTCGATCACATCCATCTTGTCCAGCTTTTTCTGACGGGACATCGCCATGTTTCTGGTGGAAACACGTGCTTTGTTTCTTGCAACAAAATCTTTCAGTTCGCTGATTTCCTGCTGCTGACGACGGTATGCCGCTTCCAGCTGTGCTTTCTTCACTGCATACACTTCCTGGAAATGATCGTAATCGCCGACATAACGGTTCAGCTCCTGATTCTCCATATGATAAATGATATTTACTACCTCATTAAGGAATGGGATATCATGTGAGATCAGAATAAATGCATTTTCATAATCAAGAAGATAGCGTTTCAGCCACGCAATATGTTCTTCATCAAGATAGTTGGTCGGCTCATCCAAAAGCAGGATATCCGGTTTTTCCAGAAGCAGTTTGCCGAGAAGGACTTTTGTTCTCTGTCCGCCACTCAGATCTGTAACATCACGGTCAAGTCCCAGATCCAGAAGTCCGAGTGCTCTTGCAACTTCTTCGACTTTGGAATCAATGACATAAAAATCATGTAATGTCAGTTCATCCTGAATTGTTCCCAGTTCTTCCATCAGGGCATTCATTTCTTCTTCATCCGCACTTCCAAGAAGGTCACAGATTTCATTCATTCTCTGTTCCTTCTGAAGAAGCGGGTCAAAAGCAGATTTCAACACTTCCTGGATCGTCATTCCTTTTTCCAGAACCGCATGCTGGTCGAGATAACCTGCGCGGACGTTTTTGGCCCATTCCACCTTACCTTCATCCGGCATCAGTTTTCCGGTAACAATACTCATAAAAGTAGACTTACCTTCACCATTCGCGCCGACAAGTCCGATATGCTCTCCTTTCAGAAGTCTGAAAGAAACATCTGCGAAGATTGCTCTGTCGCCAAAGCCATGTGTCAGATGTTCAACATTCAATATACTCATATTTATTCTCGCTTTCGTTAAAGTGATATGTCTGAATCCTGCCGGAACTTATTCCTCAGTAATCCGGCTCTCTCGTATTATAGCCGAAGCCCTGTGACAAATGCAACCTGTTTTGTGTTTGCGTAATCCACCATATCAGCCTGTTTATTATATATGGCGCAAAAAACGGCCGCACACTTCCTGTGTACAGCCGTTTTTGCTGAAATCAATGTAAAAAGATTATGCTGTTTCGTTGAATACTTTTTTGTCCAGCGCGCCATTCTGATGTGCAACGATAGTTGTGCAGACAGCATCACCTGTAATGTTGACTGCAGTTCTGGTCATATCGAGGATACGGTCAATACCCATGATGAGACCGATCGCCTCAACCGGAAGACCTACGGAGTTAAATACCATAGTCAGGGTTACAAGACCAACACTCGGAACACCCGCCGTACCTACAGAAGCAAGTGTTGCAGTTCCGATAACTGTCACATAATCCATCGGACTTAAATGAATACCGAATGCCTGGGCTGCAAAAACTACAGCTACACCCTGCATGATAGAAGTACCATCCATGTTGATGGTCGCACCCAGCGGAATAGTAAAGGACGAAATCTTCTTGGATACGCCGACTTTTTTGGACAGCGTATCAATAGACATCGGAATGGTCGCATTAGACGTTGCAGTAGAAAATGCGAATGCCATAACCGGGAAGAATTTCTTGATGAAACGGATCGGATTCAGACCTGTAAAAATCTTGAGCAGAATCTGATATACACCGAAACACTGAATAGCCAGTGCCAGCAGTACACCGATCATATACTTTGCCAGCGGAATAAATGCACTGAAACCGATATTCGCAAATGTACGGCTGATCAGACAGAATACACCGATTGGGGCAAGGCTCATGATCATCATGGTCATTTCCATCATGATATCATTAAACTGGCTGAAGAAGTTTGCAACTGTCTCTGTACGCTCGCCCATTTTTGCAAGGATCACACCGACGATCAGTGCAAATACGATAACCTGAAGCATGCTTCCGCTTGCCAGAGAATTAATCGGGTTGTCCGGAATGATATTCAGGATCGTATCGGTAAGAGATGTTGCTTCCATGGTTTCTACAGAAGCTGCCGAAGACTGAATTGCGCTCATGTCAAGGCCGACACCTGGATTGATCAGATTACCGACACCAAGTGCAACGCAAACTGCCATTGCTGTAGTTGCAAGATAAAATGCCAGGGTTCTCACACCCACCGTACCGAGTTTTTTGGTATCTCCGATTGCCATACTTCCGCAGACCAGAGAACAGAATACCAACGGTACAACCAGCATCTTCATCAGGCGGATAAATCCCTGCCCGATGACATAGAGAACACCTTCAATAATTACATCTTTTTTGAAACTGCTGTCCGGAACCAGATAGCAGAGCACGATACCAAGAATCGCTCCCGCAATCAGCGCGATAAAGATCCTGGTCGTCAGCCCTGTCGCTTTTTTGTTCGGGTTTTTTGCTTTTTTGTTTTTTTCTTTCATTTTAGTCCTCCGTTCTCTCATCCATATATTCTTTCAGGGACTCTTTCCATTCCGGCATATCATACATTTCAATAATACGAAGGATAAAATTGTCCAGAACTGCGTATGGCGGTCTGACAGATGAAAGGTCTGACTGCTCAGTAGGAACAGCTTTCAGTTCGATTGTTTTGCCGGCAAGTCTCAATATCTCCTGCGCAAACTCATAACGGTTACAGATACCGCTGCAGGTTACGTGATATGTTCCATATTCATTTGTGTCGATCAGATACAGGATCATTCTTGCAAGATCTTTTGCACTGGTTGGAGAGCCAAACTGGTCTGATGCCACCGAAAGTGTTCTTCCGGACTCTGTCGCTTCCAGTACACGGTTTACAAAGTTGTTTCCACCGTGTCCGTATACCCAGTTACTGCGGATGATAAAGTGCTTGTGTGTAAACTCTTTTACATAATTTTCGCCGGCTCTTTTAGATCTGCCATATACGGTCAGCGGATTTGTATCATCAAACTCTGTATACGGTTTCTTACTCTGTCCGTCAAATACGTCATCTGTAGAAAGCTGAACGATTTTTGATCCACATTTACGTGCAACGATACTTAAGTTTCTTGCACCAAGTGCATTGACACGATATGCATGTTCCGGATTTTCCTCACACTCATCCGTATCTGTGATACCTGTACAGTTGATGATCACATCCGGTCTGTTGACAGTACCGAAATTGATGACTTCATCTGTGTCCGTAATATCCAATTCATTGACATCCGTATTCAGTGCCTCAATCTGCATCGGATCCAGTACATCATTCAGTGCACGTCCGATCTGTCCGCCGGCACCTGCAATCCATACTTTTAACATTTCTTTTACCTCCCTAACATAAAAGGAGCGTTGATTCAGATCAAAATCAACGCCCTTTAATCTTTATATCTTTTAAAATTTTAGCAAGTCAGAGTATTTCTGTCAATAAAAAGTGTACTACAGGCAGATATTTACTTTTCACTCCGTTCACAGCAACTTGGTCAAAATCCATTCCAAATCACCTACGAAGATGGTAAATATTCCCCTCCCTTTCACCATCTTTTTCTGATAGGAAGTACTCTGCATAAGACGGTCTTCCGCCGGGTTGGACATCTGGCCGAGCTCGATGTATGTAATTTCAACTACGAAATTTTCCGTATTTCAGTTTCAGGCTTCTGAGCTTCTTCTTTCCTCTGAAACAGCCGCAAGTCTGTCGATCACTTTGTTACAGATTACTGTGTAAAGTGCCCCGAACACATTCATTCCGACTCGAAGCGCTACTGCCATCGGCATCCCAAACAGACCTGCTGCAATCGAAAGTGCTCCAAATGTATTAAATGCAGTCTGCCACGCGTAACCTGCCGAATAGCCGACACCAATCCCACCAATCATTCCAATATACGGGTACATGGATTCCGGAAGGAGCAGATATAATACAATAAATAATGCACAGCCGACAATATTATACTGCCATCTGTTTCCTGATCTGGCAACGCAGTCATCTGTAAATGGAAGACATACGGACATGCAGGCAATTCCTGCCCACATTGCTCTCGGCAAGCCCAGAAGAGATACGATCAGCATTGCGCTGGAAACGATCAGTGTCAGTTTCAGATACCATCTGCCTCTTGCAGAATGAAGGTCAAATTCACGGAACAGATCCGGAAAACTTCTTCTGTACGGACGGTTTTTCTGATTTTTATAAAAGATGATCATACAGAGAACCATTCCGACTGCAAGCCCTTCGACTCTCTTTATGTATTCCGCACCGGTCACGTCATATCCCAGCAGCAAAAGATATCCCAGCACAAACGTCGAATGATTATACATGATCACATTGTGACATCCCAATATCATCAGAAGAAGGATTGCTGCTGTATTTACCGCAAATGCCCCGATCGGATTAAGGGTGTTGGCAAACCGCGGTGCGATCATAAGAATCGCAAAAATCCCCATAATACTGACCAGTCCATGTGGCGTTTTGATTCCGAAATCCGCCTGCCTGAGTACAAGCACAGCAAGCAGTACTGTTACTCCCACAACGCTGTTGTCACTTCCGGTCAGATTTGTGTACAGCGTCACCACCGCCACACAGAATGCCATCACAAGGTATACCTTGAAATTATAGATCAGAATATGGCGGCGTTTCTCCTTTGGGTCTGCGGTATTTTTGATCAGTTGTTTCGAACCCACCGAACTCAGCTGAAGTTCCTGATAAAAAGTCATAAGTCTCGCTCCTTTTTTTTTGCAAAGTGTAGAGAACTATACCGCAAATTCGACGAATGGTCAAGAGGATATTTTCAATTGGACTTTTCTGTAATGGCTCTGTCTGTGATTTGTGGACTTAACATCTATTTACTCATTCTTAGGGCATCTGATTTCAAGGATATTTTTGACTCGCTTTGCACTTACTTTTCCGTGGACCACCCAATCCAAGAGCAATTTTTGACTTGCTTTGCACTTACTCCTCCCTGGACCATCCAATCCAAGAGCAATTTTTGACTCGCTTTGCACTTACTCTTCTCTGGACCACCCATTTTACAAGGATTTTGTTGACTTTGTATGTACTTTCCCATACCATAGTCATTCGCAGCCGTGATTTTCGTGGACTTTTAACAAACTTACTTATTTGCAGGTCATTTCTCACCTGAATTTCTGTTGGTCTGTCCTGTATCTACTTTTTTCCAGGTCATTACACCTACATTATTTCATGGAGCAACTCTGCAAATTCTCCTGTCTGGATTGTTCAATCGACGCAGCTTTGATGAATCGGCTTTAGGATTTCATTAAATTTAATCGTTATATTGGTAATAAACTTCTTGGGAAATAGAAATATTGGAAATAATTGAAATGTCTTTTAGAAAAACCCCGGAACCAAAGATTCCGGGGCCTGATGATTTCTGTATTCGATAACAAACCTGAAAAGCTCTGCTCTTCTTCGTTCCTGATTATCGTTTAGAGAACTACACGTCCTGTAAAATAAGGCTTTATAGGCTTTTTGTGTGCTATAAGTGTGTTACGAAAGAACATACTATACTATTCTGCAAAAGCCTTTTTGTTTTCTTTCGGATGATTCCGCACCTTATTCGACCACCCCGGCATGTTTATATTACACCCCCACCCTAGTATATGTTTCAAGTCCAGTCTTTCCGTACGCATTGTTCTATGATATAATACTTACGTTGTCCAACCGATACCCGACAACGGGAGGAGGTGAACACATGGAAATAGTCATATCTTTTTTGGTGGCTGTTGCGGCAGGTGTGACTTGCCATCTCATTTGCAAATGGTTAGACAGTCATAACAAGGACAACGAATAGCCTAGTGGATGCTCAACCACTGAAATAAAAAGAGAAGAACCCTCGCATGTATTGGTGGTACATACGGGGGTTCGTTCTTTGTTCACATGGAACATCGTCATATCTTTTTTGCCTATTGGCATTATATCATATGCATTTTTTGTTTGCAATATACTCAATATATTTTTTTAATGTGTTTCTACTTATATTATATTTATTCATTAAATCTATTTGTTTTATGCTACGATCTGTAAGAAACTTTTTAATATCTGTTTCTAATTCTGGTGACATTTTGTCAAGTTGCCCCTGTTTACGTCCAGACTTCTTGGTACTAGCCGCAATTCCATCTTTTATACGCTTCACCGTGATTTCTCTTTCCTGTTCTGCCCGATCAAGTTCAACAAGAATCAACAGTTCTATTGTATCTTGTAAAGATTTCTTTGCAATTCTATTCTGTTGTCGTTCCGCAACTCCGATCATGTTCTTTATGTATTCCGTTCCAATCGTAGGATTATCAATAAACACAAGATTGATTCCCTTATTCAGCAATTCCATATACTTCATATAACCGTTTTCATATTCCCTTGTGAATCTGCAAATATCCTTAAAGACTATAGTATCACCTGCATTTACATCGGATTCCAGTTCTTTCCATGCTTCACGATCAAATGATTTACCACTTGCATCATCTCTGTATATTCTACGTTCCGGAATTTCTATATTATTTTCTTTGCTCCATCGTGCAATAGCTTGTTCTTGCCGTGTAAATTTCTGCTTTCCTCGCTCTTCTCTCGTGCTAATTCTCATATATGCTATAGTTTTGCACATTATTTTCATCCCTTCATTAGTGTCATTTAAACTTTAGTTATTTTGATACTATCATCATACTGTCATAATAACTATTTGTCAACATATTTTGACGCTTTTGTGATAAACTTGTTGTTGTGTTTAAATGACACTTTGGGGACTCTCTGTTTATTTATGATGTAAAACCATCCGGGAAATACAGAACTTTACTTTTTGTCGTTAGTACAGCGTAATCATCCGGGTTCTTTCCTGCTGCTTGTGCGTCCGCTCTCATTTCCTCAATTCGTTTTATTAGCTCTTCCCGGCTTTCACCTGTAATCTCCATCATATCCTCAATTGAGAAATATTCACGCTTGCCCGTAATCTGTGCAAGAACCATTCGCACGCCATTGTAGGCAACATTTACTGAAAAGCCTTGATTCATAATGCCGTCTTTTATTTGTTCTTCGATTACTTCTTTGGTAAATCCGTATTTTTCATATGTTCTTACCAAATTGTCTACTGCTGTTTTAAATGTCATTTATAATCCTCTCTTTCTGAAAATCCGTTACAAGAAACCGTATAGTCTCATTAGAGTATAGGTTTTTCCGGCTCTGGAAATTCTAATGCAAATTTATGTTTAGCGGCAATTTCTGCTGCCGTCTGGCGTGGCTTGTTCTGTGGCTGCGTTTCTGTTGCTTCTTCAAAGCTGTAACTATCCTTATAATTAAGCCAGTTTTTCATTAAGAATATACCGGATGCAGGGTTCAGTTTTCCTCTCAAGATTGCTTGTTCCATGAAAGAAGCAATAAAGGCTTTTGCTTTTATGATGATTTCTTGACGTTCTGGCGTACAATTAATACCATTGTTCCAGTTAAATAATGTGGTTCTTGTAATAGATAACGACATGCACAAAGATTCAATTCCCGGTCGACAACCTGTATTCTGGCAAAACTCAAAATACTGATCTATCCTTTCTGTCAACTCCTGGTCTGTCTTTGGCTTTCCTAAATCATTAAGTTGTCTTAAATTCTGAATCGTCTCTGCTACGAAATCTGGCTCTAAATCTCCTAACTGGGCAGCAGGATAGTTACTTTTTAAATTTGCCATAATCATTTATTCCTTTCCTTTTTTTAATTGTTAATATTACGCTTATAACTTGCTTCTATCTCTCGGCAAACGCCCAATATTAAGGACTTTGCAAACTCACCTTGTGGTGTATCTTTGTATTTCTTATAGAGTGTATCTGCATCTGCTGTTAAAGCACTCCAAAAGCAGTCATCAGCAACGGGTTCTATGTATTTGCCATGTAACCGATAAATCTCGCCATATAAGGCAAAATAAGGTGTTTCTTTAATGTTTATAGCCATGTCTCTTCCTCCTGTAATATGCGTGTATCTTTCGGTGACATGCAGGGCACAATGAAACCAGATCATTATAAATATCTTCGTGTCCTAGACGCTGATACGTGATGTGATGCACCTGCAAACCGTTCCGGCACTTTGCTTCTGGGCGTCCGCACATCGCACAAGTATGCTCATCTATATCAAGACGCTGCTGCCTTGTTGCGTCCCACTCTCGACTATGCATGTATCTCTTGTATTCTTCTGTCATATAAATTCCTTTCTTTAAAATTACGTTACAAGAAACCGTATAGGTTAAAACCATTGATTTTACTAGCTTTTTTAGTAAATGTGCAAAATGTGCAAATAGAATGTAAATACCTATAAGAGTGTTTTTTCAATCTTCACATACTAATTGCACAAACTGCACATTTTAATAAAATCAAGAAAATGGCGTATCTAAATCTTTATCAACAAAATGAAAAGTTTCCTCTGCGAATGAATAACCTTTAATGACATTCTTAACGGTTTTTCCTGTAACGGTGGCTGTTTTACTCAATAGATTCTTTGTTTTTAATTCTTCATAGAAAGACGTTCTTCCATCAACTCCCAGTCCACAATCAGTGCACCAACGAGAATACTTTTCGTATACATCTTTAGCCGCTAAATTCTGATCTGATTTTACAAGACACTCAGAAATAAACTTGCCAACCTTATCCGAATCTTCACTATACTCATGTGTAGCATTCTGCACTGCCACTGGCGGTTCTAATCCCTCTTTACGGTATAATTGAAGTCCTTTTATGCACCAATTCAATATACCGTCAATTTCCTGCTGTAACTGTTCCTTTAAATGTTTATTCTGCTCTTTCTCTGTGAAATGCCGTTCAAACGGAACAACCTTAACACGATTGCTACTGAACACGGTTTTATCATTGATAACAGGCAAATAATTACTGTTCAATATCAATTTGAATTTAGGTTTAAACTGAAATTCATTCTCATGCAAAAATCTCGCCGATACAGTATCACGTCCTGTCAGAGTTTTTACGAGCGAAGAATCAAATAACATTCTCCGTGGTGGTTCAGACGCCACTACAAGCCTTGTTCCTGCCAGTTTTGCTATATCTGGCGAAGCTGTCCGGCTATCCTTATTTGTTTTAATTGCTAATGATTCAGGTGAAATAGTAGTTGCATAATCCCCCAAAAGAAATAGTAAAATTTCTGTAATTGTACTTTTTCCATTTCTAGTTGTAGCACCAAAAAATATGTAAAATTCTTCTTCTGATGTATCACCTGTCAAGAATCTGCCGGACATTTTTTGAAGATACTTAATTTTTAAATCATCCCCCTGCATAATCTCATTAACTGTCTTTTCCCATAGTGTGCAATCGGCAGCAGGATTGTAATTTGCATTACATATTTTCGATAAAAGTAAGTCTGCATTATGTTCCAACACTTTCGGCTGATCTTCCGACAGATCGAGAACACAATTTCTGCAATTAATAAGAAAATCATCTTTATCAAGTTCCGTGTTCTCAAAGAAATTCAAGTCTTTTGCATCAGTAATCATTACATTTCTATTCCTATAGTTCATCATTCCGGCGGCATACTTGATATACGATTGTCTCTTATCGTCTGGTAAAGATGCCGTTACAGAATACCGTACAAGTACATCTGCAAGCCTCTTAGCATTTCTCTTAGCTCGCATTCCCTCTGTATCAGCAATCCATCTCGTCTTGTCATAATACATCCAGTCTTTCTTTGTTGGATTGTACCTGCTGATATTCTTAAATATAGTTGCAAACAGATCAGCACTGCCCCTGTCATTCATCTGAAAACGTTCCGCTGCTCTAAGTGCATTAAGCTGCTCTAAGATATATTTAGGACTGCCAACCGTTGCCGCTGCACGTTTTTTTTGTAACGTTGTCTTTTTTATCATTTCTTCAAATTCTTCCTTGCTGTGTCCTGTCGCAAAATAATCCGATATATCTGCTTTCGGTACATCTGGCATCGGCACAATTACTTTTTTGCTTCCGGCAATGCCTTTTAAATCATCATAAATTTTCTGAGCTACTGCCATACCCGGTTCATCATTATCCGCAAGAATAATTACATGTGCATCTCTCAGAAGCCCTGCAAAATCAGACTGCCAGTCATTGACGCCACCATACGTAAATGCTGTATAGCCCTGTTTTTTAAGCGTGTCGCAGTCTCTCTCGCCCTCTGGTATAAATATAGGTCTGCCCTCTTTTATTGCCTTTCTGATGGCTTCCAGACTGCCATAGATAGCTTTTAATTGCTTTTTGGACTGTCCTTTGAGCCCATAAGAAAAACGGTTGTTCTCGAGAATTCCGAATAACATTTTCTTGCCTTGCAATCTTATTTTTGTAAATAAATATGAACCATCGTTACAAGAAACGTAATTATAGACTGCTTCAATCTTTCTCTTTTCTCTGCTTTCAACATAATGTTTCCAATTTATTTCCCGGCTTTCCAATTCATAAAAAATATCTTTCTTTTCGAGTCCTGCTGCCGCCAGAATATTCTCTAAAGAACAACCTGCATGGCAATGTAGCAGTGTGCAACGCTTACCTTTAGATACTGTCAAGGATGCCTGCTTGTCTGGATGAGCAGGACACTTGCATTGTGCCCTGCCCTCACTTCTTCTTGTTACTTGAAAATGCTTCAGATTGTTTTCATATATCTCTGAATCGGTCAATGTTCCACCCCCGTTTCCGATTCTCTATAAAGAATATCTAACTCAGTTGCTATCTGATCTATTAGAGCCTGACAGTAATGAAAGAAATCTACATCGCATGGATGAGTTGCCTGCTGCTCGCGTAAATCGTTAATCATCTGCTCGATACGGTTTGATCGTAACGTAAATTCTAGTTCCGTCATGACTGCTCACCATCCTCTCGATAGCCTGTGAGCTTTTTGAACGGCTCCGCGTAAATCAGATACGAATATTGATTTGAACCCGGTCGTTTATACGCGACTCCCCACGGTACTTCACCTTGTCTAAGAAGCAAGCGCACTGTCTGGCAATCCATTTTTAGAACTCTAGCGGCAGTCGCGATTGAAATTTTACCGTTTATCATTCAATCACCTGCTCTCCTGCAATCCTGTCTATGATCTGTATAATCCCTTTCTGTTCTTTCTCCGGCAGTTCTCGTCTCAATTTACGAGAAAAATTTCCGTCCGTGATGTTCAATTCATCTGCGATCTGCCATAAATGAACATTTTTTTCCTTTGCGTATGTTCTGATTTTTTTGTTAAACATAATCTTTCTCCTTTTTATAAAAAAAATATTGACTTTGTATACCACGCGTGTTATTCTAATTACAGAACATTTATTGTTGTTGTTCTGTTATAAGCACATAATATCATAATCCGAAATAGCATTGTTGTTTTGTGCTAATTTAGTATCTATACAGAACTTTTTATGTTTATGTTCTTTTTTTAGAACATTTCAAAAAGAAAGGGGAATTAATGAAAGAAAATCGTTACAAGAAGCTACGTGAAGATTTTGAGTTTACACCAAACGGCTACAGGATGACTGCTGACCAACTTGCCACTATTTTTAAAGAAAGAGGTTATGACACTTTAACTCATTCCGCAATCCGTAAGATAGAAACAGACAATCGAAATGTAAGCGAGTATGAATTAAAAGGATATTGTGAAGTATTCAATACCACGTCTGACTATTTGCTAGGTATCAGCAATGTTTCTACTATAGACAAAGACACTGTTATGATAGGTCGTATGACAGGTTTATCCGATGCATCTATACAAACACTAATCTCATGTAAGACAGGTGGTATACTGGCAGACGAAGATTTTCCTACTATTGATTTATTGAATTTCATTCTGTCAGATAAAGTTTTGTTTCACGACTTTTTAAATTACCTAGGATTATATATAAATAATACTTACGATACACCTTGTTATCTTGACCCGGACAAACATGTCTATGTTCCTGTTCCAGATGATAATATAAGAAATACACCTTTTGTCGTTGCTAAAAATGAACGCTATATAGCCGTTGGTAAGAAACAAACCGAAAAGGTTTGCGGTGAAGATGCTTACCAAACTATTTGTTTACCTGTTTCACTGTTAGAATCTCATGCTATACGAATTGTTCAAAACGTTATTGACAAATGGAAAAATAAATACAAGAAAGAACAGGAGTGATGCTATTTGAAATTGCCAAATGGTTTCGGAAGTGTTTACAAACTCTCCGGCAAACGTAGATGCCCGTATCGGGCTATCGTTACAGATCGGTGGACTCTTGACCCTGTGACCCGTAAATCAAAGCAAATACGAAAAACAATCGGATATTACGAGACTAAAATGGATGCACTGGCGGCACTTGCAGATTATAATAAATCACCGTATGACTTGGAAGCATCAAAAATAACGTTACAAGAAACGTATGATAAATGGTCAGAGGAACATTTTCCTACGGTTTCCACTTCTAATGTCAAAGGTTATAAGGCTGCTTTTTTATTGTGCGAGCCGATTGCCAATAAAAGAATGGTTGATATTAAACTGGATGATTTACAGTATATTGCTGATTCTTCCGGCAAAAATGAGCCAACATTAAAGAAATTCAAGATTTTAATGAACGCTGTCTTTAAGTATGCAGTAATTCACGACATCGTGCCGCCGGACATGAACAAGGTTTCTTATCTAAACATTAAAAAAGCAGGCAATCCTGATCGGCGTGATCGTACACCATTTAGTACCGCCGAGATACAGAAGTTGTGGAAGCACAAGGATGCTAACGGTTATTGTAACGTTATTCTTATTCTGATTTACACAGGTTGTCGAATCAGCGAGCTACTTGCCTTGAAGAAAGAAGATGTCAATTTACAAGAGAAATGGTTTGATATTAAAAAGAGCAAGACGGCAGCAGGCATTCGCCGAGTTCCTATTGCGGACAAAGTACTGCCATTCTTTGAACATTGGTATAATCTGAATGATTGCGAATATCTCATAAGTACACCCGATGGTAAACCTTTTGAATACCGCAATTACTATGATAGTTACTGGAAACCTTTAATTGAACAACTGAGCATGAAACATAGACCACACGATACACGTCATACTTGCGTTTCATTACTGGCAGCAGCAGGTATTGACGAACGAATCATCAAGAAGATAGTTGGACACGCAGGACAAGGCGTTACAGAAAACGTATATACTCATTACGAGCTTGAATCCTTGCGTGAAGCAATAAACAAGATTCAATGAAAGGATGTGATTTTTATTGATTGTAGCAATTAAAAAAGCCCCATAGCTACCAACTACAGGGCGAACACCTTTTACCTTGAAAACACCACTTAACAAACTAAAAGGAGCATGGCTATTATAACATACTCCTTTAACAGAAAGGAAGTATTATTATGAATTTAGCATCAGAAAAACAACCACTAGCATCTGAAATCATCGCAGATCAGCAGAAAAAAATTGAAAGTCTGAAAGCAGAATTGCAGAAACTCAAAACCGAAAATCCAGATAGAATCGGCCGAGACAAAGAAAATGCTATGTTTGAAATGGGAGATTGTATTGATAAGGTCAAATACCTCATTGACAAATTTATGGACTGTTATGGATTTAATAGTACTAAGAAAATGAGCGAAAACGACACCTTTACATTTGCTTATAATAAAGAAAATATGTGCACGGAACTTCTTATCATGTGTGATTATATTTACAAAGTTCAAAAAACTTTTAAAATACTTGAAACTCAGGAGAAATAATCATGGATTATAAAATTGGAATTATCGAAAAAATGTTAAACTCAACAGAAGCCAATGAATTATTTGAAAATAAAGCAATATTACTGTGTGGTCAAAACGCCATTCCATATTATAGAGTAGTGGAATTATTCGGAGAAACAGCAGCTATATTTATCGAATCTAATCAGAAATATAACGGTTACCTTACAGGCGGTTTAGACTATAATTCCTGTGGTGCCTGTACCGAAGAACGGCCCTTACTTAGTTATCTTCTTAAACCCGGATTCTTAAAAGTTGTCAGCGAACATAATTATTTTATTGCATTACAAAAGCATAAAGAAAGTAATGGCGGGCAACTTATTGATAAATATTTTGAAGAAAGATACCGTCGAATGGAAGAACAAGATGAAGCCGACAGAAAAAAAGCTGAGGAAAGAAAAGCCAAAAGAACTGCTGCCAGAGCCAAAAAACAGCAACTTACTGCATAAAACATTATGATAAAATGACCGTTATTCTTTTTGAATGGCGTTCTTTTTTATGCTTCATTTTAAATGAAACCTACGTTACAGAAAAAAACGTATACTAATAACAGTCCATTCATACGGTTTCTTCTGGTAACGGTCTTTCCGATAAAAATGAGTATAGTTCTCAAGGGGTGTCATATTACTGATACCCTTTTTCTTTTTGTCCTCTGTACCGATCTGATTTTAGCCCCCTAAATCTTCACGGTTGCCCCACAGAAAACTCTAATATGAGATTGTCCGCATTTTAACAGGATTTTCCAAATCTGTCAAGCGAATTTGTGTGCTATGTGTGTGCTACGTGTGTGCTACGCTTCAAAATCCACCACTTTTTTAGAAGATTTTCAGAATTCCAGACATAAGAAAAACCCCGGAAAATCAAGGCTTTCCGAGGTTTTAATAGTTTTCTGTATTTGATTGAAATTATCGTTTAGAGAACTGAGGTGCTCTACGAGCTGCTTTGAGACCGTATTTCTTACGTTCTTTCATACGTGGATCACGAGTAAGGAATCCAGCAGCTTTAAGAACTGGTCTGTATTCAGCGTCTGCTTCAAGAAGGGCTCTTGCAACACCATGTCTGATGGCACCAGCCTGTCCTGTGTATCCACCGCCTGTTACGTTAACGAGCACGTCAAATTTGCCTTCAGTTTCTGTTGCAGCGAATGGCTGACGAACGATAACCTTCAGAGTCTCTAATCCGAAGTATTCGTCGATGTCTCTTTTATTGATTGTGATTTTGCCTGTACCAGGTGTAAGGTAAACTCTTGCGATTGATTTTTTTCTTCTTCCTGTTCCGTAGAATTTTGCGCTAGCCAATGTCTCCTACCTCCTATTAAAATGTTAAGGTTTCCGGTTTCTGAGCTTCATGTTTGTGCTCTGGTCCGGCATAAACGAAAAGTTTCTTGTACATGGTTCTTCCCAGAGGTCCTTTTGGAAGCATACCTTTAACTGCCAGCTCAACAACCTTTTCCGGTTTCTTAGCCATCATTTCTTTTAATGTGGTCTCTTTCATTCCACCAACATAATCGGAGTGATGATAGTAAATCTTCTGGTCCATTTTCTTACCAGTAACTTTTACTTTGTCAGCGTTAACGATGATTACATAATCACCTGTATCAACGTGTGGTGTAAACTGAGGTTTGTTCTTTCCTCTTAAAACGCTAGCAACACCAGATGCCAGACGGCCCAGTGTACAGCCTTCAGCGTCAACTACATACCATTTTCTTTCGATTTTATCTGGATTAGCCATATAAGTCTGCATGGTTTTACCTCCTGTTATTTATCAACGATAGTTTGTTTAATCACGGTCTCCCGCAATATCATGTATAAAAATCCCTGGTGAACAGTGCAAATCTATATACTGCGGAAATGTCCGAAACCGCTGATAAAAACACCTTCGCCGGGGCTTTGGCTTAAGCGTTATCGCACTATGTCACATTGGGTTATTTTACTATAATGCCCTTTGCATGTCAACAGTTATTTCCGATTTTTTTACAATTTTTTTACACCGTAAAACAGTTGTATTTTTTATCCCGAAAAACAGTTATAATATATCTATTATTATAGTAGAAAATATTTTACAACGGAGGATATGCCATGTCCAACATTACCAAAAAAGCTCTTATGGAGTCTCTTAAAAAGCTTATGCTCCAGAAACCTTTAAACAAAATCACGATCAACGACCTGACCGCAGACTGTGGAATCAGCCGAATGGCTTTTTATTATCATTTCAGGGACATCTATGATCTCGTAGAGTGGGCATGTCTGGAAGAATCCACTAAAGCCCTGCAGGGTAAAAAAACTTACGAAACATGGCAGGAGGGACTTTTGCAGATTTTTGAAGCAGTCTACGAAAACAAACCCTTCATTATAAATGCCTATCATGCTGTAAGCCGTGAGCAGATTGAAAACTATCTTTTCCATCTCACACATGATCTCATTATGGGTGTTGTACTGGAGCAGTCAAAAGAAACTGCTCTTTCCGATGCGCAGAAAAATTTTATCGCTGATTTTTATAAATACAGTTTTGTCGGGATCATGCTCGACTGGATCCGCCAGGGCATGAAAGATGATTACACTTCCATCTGCGACAATATGTACACCACCATTCAGGGAAATATTACAAATTCTATCAAAAACTTTACAAATGTATCCAAATGATAAAATTTTGCTCATCCGGCATTTTTTGTCAATTGAATTGAACGGCAAATGGCAATACTATAGGAGACAGAAACAGCGTAACAGATCATCATAAACAAATGAAAGGTGGTTTTTTATATGTCCAAAAAAAGTTTAAAACTTGGTATTGCCCTTGCAGCCGGAGCAGGTGCTGCTGCCGTCCTCGCCAAAAATTCCAAATGTAATCCAGGCACTTCAAAAGCCTCAAACAAATCAGCTTCATCAAAAAATCCTGTAAACTCCGACTACCGCAACACAGAACGCGGCAAGTACGAAAAAAACAGCAAAGGTATCTATTATACAAACGGAAACTACGAAGCATTCGCCCGCCCGGAAAAGCCGGAAGGTGTTGACGATAAACATGCATACATCGTAGGAAGCGGACTTGCTTCTCTCGCTGCTGCCTGCTTCCTTGTCCGTGATGCTCAGATGCCCGGTTCCCACATCCATATTCTGGAAGCTATGGATATTGCCGGCGGCGCCTGCGACGGAATCTTTGATCCGACACGCGGTTACGTCATGAGAGGCGGCCGTGAGATGGAAAACCATTTCGAATGCCTCTGGGATCTGTTCCGCAGCATTCCTTCCATCGAAACACCGGACGTTTCCGTGCTGGATGAATATTACTGGCTGAATAAACATGACCCGAATTATTCTCTCTGCCGTGCAACCGTAAATCGTGGCAAAGATGCCCACACAGACGGTAAATTCAACTTAAGCCAGAAAGGCTGTATGGAGATTATGAAACTCTTCATGACAAAAGATGAAGATCTCTACGATAAGACCATCGAAGATGTTTTTGACGATGAAGTATTCAATTCCACCTTCTGGCTGTACTGGAGAACCATGTTCGCATTCGAAAACTGGCACAGTGCTCTGGAAATGAAGCTGTACTTCCAGCGTTTCATCCATCACATCGCAGGACTTCCGGATTTCAGTGCCCTGAAATTCACCAAATACAATCAGTATGAATCCCTGATCCTTCCGATGCAGAAGTATCTGGAAGCTGCAGGTGTGGACTTCCAGTTCAATACCGAAGTCACCAACGTTATCTTCGAATTCAAAGAAAATAAAAAGATTGCATCTGCGATCGAATGCAAAGTAAACGGAGTCGAAAAAGGCATCGTCCTTACTGAAAACGACCTCGTATTTGTCACAAACGGAAGTTGTACAGAAGGTACGATTTACGGTGATCAGAATCATGCGCCAAACGGTGATGCAGAAGTCCGTACAAGCGGCTGCTGGTCACTCTGGAAAAATATCGCAGCGCAGGATCCGTCTTTCGGACATCCGGAAAAATTCTGCTCCGATATCAGCAAGACCAACTGGGAATCTGCAACCATCACCACACTGGATGACAAAATCATTCCTTATATCACGGATATCTGCAAACGTGATCCACGCACCGGCAAAGTTGTTACCGGCGGTATCGTAAGCTGTCAGGATTCCAGATGGCTTTTAAGCTGGACGATCAACCGCCAGGGACAGTTCAAAGATCAGGACAAAGACAAAGTCTGCGTATGGGTTTACGGGCTGTTTACAGATGTACCTGGTGATTATATTAAGAAACCGATGAAAGACTGTACCGGTAAAGAGATCACCGAAGAATGGCTTTACCACCTCGGTGTGCCGGAAGACCAGATTGAAGAGCTTGCAGAAAACAGTGCTGTATGCGTTCCTACCATGATGCCTTATATCACTGCATTCTTCATGCCAAGAGCAAAAGGCGACCGACCGGACGTTATCCCGGATGGCTGTGTGAACTTCGCATTCCTCGGCCAGTTCGCAGATACTCCACGTGACACAGTCTTCACCACAGAATACTCTGTCAGAACCGCTATGGAGGCCGTTTATGGACTTCTCGGTGTGGACCGTGGTGTGCCGGAGGTGTGGGGAAGCGTCTACGATATCCGCGAACTTCTAAGCAGCAGCGTCAAGCTGATGGACGGCAAATCACCTCTGGAAATCGAAATTCCGGGAGCGAATCTCATCAAAAAACCTCTGCTCCACTTCATCAGGGGAACTGTAATCGAAAAAATCTTACGAGATTACGATGTACTGAAAGACGGAATGTAATTCTTATAAAACAGAAAATGTGCAATGTTTCTATAATATGTGCTACTGCATCTGAAAATCTGATATGATATCTTAAGTATGCACACATATTCAAAAAAAACACCGGAACAGATTTCATAACCTGCTCCGGTGTTTTTCTATGTTTCTTATGTTGATTCTCTGATCACCAGTTCCGTATCAAGCAGAAGAGATTTCATCTCTTCCTGCGGATCTTCGATCAGCTCCAGAAGCATTTCACAGGCTGTATAACCCATCTGGAATTTCGGCTGGTTTACAGTCGTGATCGAAGGTGATGTCATAGAAGACAACTCGATGTTATCAAATCCCACAACCAGAATATCCCGCGGTACATGCAAGTGAAAACGCTTCGCAGCACGGATCACTGCCGCTGCAAAAACATCAGATATGGTAAAAAATGCATTCGGTCTGCTGTCAGAATTCAGAAGTCTGCACACCGCTGCATAAGCCATCTCGTAGCTTACTTCCGGCAGCTGCACGATCCACTGCTTCGGGATCATAACCTCCGCTTTCCGAAGTGCATTCATAAATCCCTCCTGACGCTTTCTTGCATATTTGAAATTTCCCGGTCCGTTGATCAGCGCGATCTTGCTTCCTCCATTTGACAGAAGATATTCCGTTGCAAGTTCTGCAGCTCTGCTGTCATCAATACTGACATATGGGTAATCCGCATGTTCATTATATTCACAGCACTGTACCAGCGGAGCGATCACCCGTATCTGATTCAGGCCCTCTTCCGAAACACGATTCAGAAGAATCACGCCCGCTGCATCCACTCTCCGCAGAAGATTGCAGAAATCCAGCAGATTTCCTTTATTCAGATGTGATTCATGGATCAGCAGATGGCATCCATGAGCTTTCGCCGATACTCTCGCACCCCTGATAATTTCCTGATAAAATGCATTCTCGATTCCGGGAATATTCAGAACGATCAACGGCTGTGTTTCCTTTGAAACGGTAACCGTATTTTCTATCTGGCAGCCTAATTCGCGCATAGCTGCTTCTACTCTCTGAATCGTCGGTTCCTTTACCAGCTCCCGGTGATTCAGGACTCTTGATACCGTTGCCGGTGATACCTGCGCTTTTTCAGCAATTAATGAAACAGTTATCTTCTTCATACTTTCTCTCTTTTTCAGGTTTTCTAAATTATTTCTATTATAATGTATTTTTCGCCTGTTTAACAGAGATTTTATTCTGCTTTCCTAAATTTCTGTTTAATCTGAGGTCCTGCGATCTGAACCATGATAACGATCAGCAGAATGATTCCCTTGATCGCATTGTTAATAAGAGAATCCATTTTAAGAGATACAATGATCTTGTCAATGATCGTATAGGACATTGCACCAAACAGGATTCCGAGGCATTTTCCCTTACCGCCCGACATGCTGATACCACCGAGCACGGCTGCTGCGATCGCGTACATTTCATAACTGTTTCCTGTTGTTGCCGGGTCAGCAGAAGCATTCATGGCAATCCATAAGAAAGCACCGATGCCAACGAGCGCACCTGCAATCACAAATACTGAAATCTTTACAGCCGCAGTGTTGATACCTGCCATCTGGGCACCTTTCATGTTACTTCCTACTGCATAAACTTTCTTTCCATATTTCGTGCTTGTTGTGATATATACAAAAACAAGTGTCATGATAATAAGGATCAGACCAACGATCGGAATCGTAGATACTTTTCCATTACCAAAATTATAAAGTGTCTGATAAGAAGACTGGCTGTTTGCCATCTTATACACAGAACTTCCGCCGCCGATCAGGGCTTTGTCCACATGCTGGCAGAAATACTGTGCAAAAGAACGATAAATCAGCATGGTAGCCAGTGTTACAATAAATGCAGGCATCTGAATCCAGCCTACCATCACACCATTGATCAGGCCGCAAAATGCGCCAAACAGAACTGCAAATAAGAATGTAAGCACAATACTGTTTGTCATGTTAAAAATAATAACGGAAAATCCACCGTCCAGAGCCAGCATGGAGCCTACAGAAAGGTCGATCTCACCGGTGATACAGATAAGTCCCATACCAAGACCAATGATCCCGATTACTGCGGAATGACGAAATACATTCATCATACCGCTCCAGGTCAGTCCGTTTGTTGTCAGTGCATATACAATAAAAATTGCTACAAAAACAATGATATAACTGTTTTCTCCCAAAAATCCTGCCACACGTCCAGGAACTGTTGTATTCTTTTTACTCATTTTATTTTCCCTCCTCTGCCTGTGCTGCATTTGTTGAATACATCATAACTGTCATCTCATCTATTTCCTGATGTTCCAGGATCTTGATGATCTCTCCGTTATAAAATACCGCACAGTAATCGGCAACCTTCTGGATCTCCGGTATTTCCAAAGTATTGATCAGAATTGTCTTTCCCTGCTTTGCAAGTTCCAGGATCAGTTTGTAGATTTCTGCTTTTGCGCCTACATCGATTCCCTGTGTCGGATTATCCAGAAGAAGAATTTCTGCATCTGTATTCAGCCAGCGCGCAAGAAAAACTTTCTGCTGATTTCCGCCACTTAAGGAAGTGATCAGGTCATCGCAGGAATTTGCCTTGATATTCAGCATTTCTTTATATTTTTTGTAACTTTCAATCTCTTTCTTTTTGGAGATGGCCGGTTTCCATGCAGAAAGCGTATGTTCCGACAGATACATGTTCTCCAGAATACTCATATCCGGAATTACAGAATTTTCTTTTCTGTTGGATGCCAGCATAGCAATCTGGTCTTTCATTGCTGTATGGATGGAATGATCCCGCATGACTTTACCCATTGCAAGCATTTCACCGCTGTAGGCTCTCGTCACGCCAAACATACACTGCATCAGTTCGCTGCTTCCGGCACCCTGAAGTCCGGTCAGTCCGACGATGCTGCCTTTTTTTACCGTCAGATTGATATTGCGAAAACCTTCTCCGCTGAAATCCTTCAGTTCCAGAATCGTATCGCCGAGTGGTCGTTTTTCGTATACATCCTGATCCGAGTATTTTTCCCCAACCATCATACGTGTAACGTCTTCCGGTGTAGTATCTTTTATATTTCCAGAGCCTATAAATTCTCCGTTTCGGAATACGGTATATCGGTCTGACAGACGGAAGATCTCCGGCATTTTATGTGAAATAAAGATAAAGGAAGTTCCCTTTTTCTTTAAATTGTTTACGATTTCAAACAGATGTGCCACCTCATCATTGTTTAAGGATGTTGTCGGCTCATCCAGAATCAGAAGTTTTGCTTTAAAAAACAGTGCTTTTGATATTTCAAGCAGCTGTTTCTGGCTCGTTTTCAGTTTGGAAACCTGCTGTGCAGGATCAATATCCACTCCCAGTTCATGAAACAGTCTCTCTGCCTCCTGAATCATCTTTTTCTTATCCAGGCGGCCCAGTTTTGTTGTGTATTCTTTCTGAAGGAATATATTTTCATAAACTTTCAGATCATTAAACAAATTTAATTCCTGATGTACAAAAGCAATTCCCATATTCTCGGACTGCCTGATCGTAATATTTTTTAATTCGGTTCCATCAAATTCGATTTCACCTTTATCTCGCGGAAATACACCTGTCAAAACATTCATAAGTGTTGATTTTCCCGCACCATTCTCACCGAGAAGTGCATGCACTTCTCCTTGTTCTACTGTAAGCTGTACGTTTTTCAGTACAGGAATCCCACTGAAGGACTTACAGATATTCCTCATCTGCAATAAACTCATAATTCTCGCCTCCCCGCCCGATCTGTCGGGCTTTTTGATACACTGCTCTGATACACATTCACTTAATTATCTGACAGAAGGGAACTTTTCAGTTCCCTTCGCCATTTCTGTCTTATTAAAAAGAATTATATCACAAAAAATCTCGATTTAGAAAGAAGGATAATCTTTTACGTTGTCCTTATTTACGATTTCGCAGGCAATTACGTGATCCTGTTCTACATCTTTTCCATCCAGATAATCAACCATATCCTGGATTGCTGTCTGGATCATTGCAGGGCTGTAAGTTACAGATACAATACCACCAAACTTATCTGCGATATCTGTGAAGGATTCACCACGAAGTACTGCATAAAGCTCATCCAGTCCGCCACAGCCTGTCAGATAAGGTGCATTTCCGAGGAATTTTTCTTTTGTTGCATCGTCGATTCCGCCGCCCTGAAGAGCTTCAAGAATACCCATTGCAAGTTCATCATCTTCTGCATAGAACCATTTGATATCTGCATTTGATGCATCTCCGAGCAGAGATTCATAGGCTGTCTTTGTATCTGAACGGCTCCAGTTCATAGCACCTGAATATGTGATGGATTTCAGATCGTCTTCAGACCATTTTGCATCGTCTGCAATTGTTTTTCCGTCGTATTCCAGTTCTCCGGTAAGATACTTTGTGAATCCTTCATCACGGAGAGTTGTTACAGAAGAAGTATCTCCTTCGTATACATAAACTGCATCACCAGGTTTCATACCCTGCTCTGTATAGTAAGCTGCACATGCTGCTCCGATACCTTCATTGTCACCTTTTACATTGGATACTGCGCTGTCAGCCACACCATCGATGATACGGTCAAATGCTACGTACGGAATTTCTGCATCAACCAGCTGCTGGATTGCAGACTGAACAGTGTCATCAATTGGCTGAATTACAACTGCAATATTGTCTTCACCAGCTGCGATGATATCTTCGATGTTAACAATCTGCTCTGCTGCATCTGCAGATGTGATCAGTTCTGCACTGTATGTGCCGTCACCGTTTACTTCTTCAATTTTTTCTTTTGCAAATGTTGCTACGGAACCGGTCCAGCCATGGTCTTCCGGAGCTGTCAGCACATAAATGTGTGTAGCATCTCCATCTCCGTCTGCAAATACAGGAGTAACCATACTACCCATTGTCATAGCAGCGATCAGCATGCAAACTACTGTTTTTTTCATAATTCATTTCCTCCTTTTGAAATGTTTTTGTTTTTAATAAGCGGCTTCCCCGCATTATTTCATTATTTCATGTTTCAATTATTTTTTCAGATCACAAACTGTCTCATGTATCTAAGAGAAAGCTTCAGGCTGTCCAGCACTCTTTCCTCGGATCCTTCAAAAGATTTGTCTTCGATTTCGATACATGTATATCCTTCAAATCCAATGTCCGTTAATGCGGACACATATTTGCCCCAGTCTACATCTCCCAGTCCCGGAAGTTTCGGTTTCATATACTGAAGCGGATATGCCATCGTACCGCACTCTTTCAGTTTGTCTTTGAAAAGCTTGATATCTTTGTAATGCACGTGGAAAATTTTGTCCTTAAACTCATAAAGCGGCCGGATGTAATCAATCATCTGCCATACAAAATGAGACGGATCATAATTGATTCCGATGTAATCACTGTCCAGAATCTCAAAAACTTTTCTCCAGATCACCGGTGTTGTCATCAGGTTCTGTCCGCCCGGCCACTGATCTCCGTCAAAAAGCATCGGACAGTTTTCAATCGCAATACGTACTTTTTTCTCTTCTGCATAACGTACGATCGGAATCCAGATTTCTTTTACCAGCTCCAGATTTTCTTCCACTGTTTTTGTCTGGTCTCTTCCGATAAAAGTTGTAACAAGGTTAATTCCGAGTTTTTTGCTTGCATCGATCACTTTATATAAGTGTTCGATATTGGCGGCTCTTTTTTCCAGATTTCCGTCCATGGTGTTTGGATAAAATGCCAGTGCGGAAATCTCCACATTCTTTTCTTTGCAATAAGAAAGGATTTCTTCCGCTTCTTTGTCTCCCAGCTTTGCTACATCAATGTGGCTGACACCTGCATATCTGCGCTCTGCTTTTGCTTTCGGCCAGCATGCAACTTCTACACATTCATAACCAATCTCAGAAACCGTATCGATCATTTTTTTGAAATCGTAATCTTCCAGTATTGCACTGACTAATCCTATCTTCACTCTAATTCCTCCTCATCCACGCGAACAGTTCTTCCAAGCTCGCTTGATTTCAGACTTCCGAAAATAGCTTTCATTGCACTGAGTACGCTCTTTCCTGAAACAGCAGGTTCGCTGTCATTTTCTACAGACTCTACAAACGCATCAATGATTCCTGATTTTGTCTGATTATCATTTGTCTGAATCTGGTCGATATCATAGAAAACTTTTCCACCGTCTTTACGGATCAGTTCGATGCAATATTTCGGATTATAATAGATCTTGAGCATTCCTTCTGTTCCATAAATAATTGTGGAATTATCTTCCTCACCATAATAAGTCCAGCTGGCGGTCATCGTTCCGATGATTCCGCTCTTCATTTTGTAAATGCAGATTGCATTGTCATCTACACCGATCAGATTTCCATTACTGTCTTTCTTATCCAGTGTCGTCACTTTCGCGGTTGTTTCTTCAACTGTATCATCAAGCAGGTACTGGATAAGGTCTGTCTTATGTACACCAAGGTCTGCCATAGCTCCCATAGCAGCTCTCTTTTTGTCAAAGAACCAGTTCTGTGGGCCGGCATCTACGCTCCAGGTTTCCGGACCGCCATGTCCGAACGTTGTTTTGAAAGTAAGAACCTTACCGATATCTCCACGCGCAATGAGTCTTTTTGCTTCTGCATGAGCTTTCGCAAATCTCTGATTCTGACCAATCATGAGTTTCTTGCCCATTTGCTCTGCTGCATCCACCATCATCTGGCAGTCTTTTAATTTTGTTGCCATCGGTTTTTCACAAAGTACATGTTTTCCTGCTTTTAATGCAGCAATCGTAATCTCGGCATGTACATGATTTGCCACGCATACACTGACTGCATCAATTTCCGGATCTGCAAGCATTTCCTCAACACTTTCATAAGACTTGCAATTATATTTTTCAGCAAGGTCTTTTGCACGCTGCAGATTCAGATCATAAAGGCCAGTCAGTTTTGCATTCGGATTATCCAGATATTCCGGAATATGACGAACCTGTGCAATCTTTCCACAGCCTATAATTCCGACTCTTACCATCTTATCTCCCCCTTTATGATTTCACTTTTCTTTCATTTTTTCGTTTCATTTTTCATATAAAACATATCATTTTTCATAAATACGGTCAATATTTTTATGCTATACGTATGTTTTTTCTATGTTTTGCCTCTTTTTATTGTTTATTTTTGATATTTATTACCATATTTTATATTCCGTTTCTGAAAACTTTTCATTTGTTTCATTTTCAATCGGTAAGTATTTTCACCTTGCGGTTACATTGCGGTGTAATTTCCGGATATAAAAAACAAGTCAAAAAAATCTCCTACAGAATTTTCTGTAAGAGATTTTTATGATCATCAGTTATTTAATTTTTAATGAATAGGAGTGTTTGCCGCCTGTCCAGAATGATTTGATATAAATTGTCTCGCCTTTTTTCAGAGAGATCTTTGCATAACGGGTATGAAGATCAGAAGCCGCTTTAATCTTTCTGCCTTTTGTGTAGGTATTGTACCATGCCTTTGAGCACATATTCAAAACAGAGGATTTTCCACCGTTAGTTTTGACTCTCTGCATGCTTCTTCCATATTTGGTATTCTTGTAAATATAAACAGAACCGAGATGTCTTTCAGACGGAGTGTAACCTTTCAGCTTACGGAAATCACTGAATGTCAGAGTATATTTTCCTTTCTTCGGTGCAGTAAAGCGAATGTAATCGTCTTTATTCATCTTTGTCTTACTTAATACTCTGTAGGTTCCTTTTTTCTTAATGTTTACAGCTTTATTTGGATTTTTGTTAGCTGTCACGGTTCTGGCAGCCTGTACCGGAACCTGAAATGGTCCAGATAACATTGTCACCGCTGTAAGGACAATTAAGAGTGCACATAATAATTTTTTTACCTTTTTCATCATATATCCTCCTGAATGTTTTGATAAAAAAATTTTACCATATAGGACAGTGCCCGTCCAGTATTTCCAACAAAAATTTACCGAAAAAAGTTTCGATTTTTTTTAATATATATACACTCTGTCAATTTGCAGATTATTTACCGAATATTCTCCGGATATTCCACACCTTCCGGCAATGGCTGCCATTCGTTCAGCCCAAGGCTCTGCTTAAACTTCGCCTGCTCCAGTGTCAGCTTCGGAAGATCATCCTTCAGATATTCCATCAGCTCGTCAATTCCCTCACGTGTTACGTTATTAACCTCAAAGATACGCTCGCAGCCCATGTTTTCCATCCACTGACGCACCATCGGAAGATTGGCATGAGGAGAATCCACCTTCGTGATAATCCCGATCAATGGTCTCAGAAGAAAGTTCCTGCTGCCATCGCTGAACAGGTTAAACGGCTCGTTTGCCGCCTGCACGATCGCAATGACATCGGCCTCAAAAGAAAAGCACGCAAGTCCCACGCTGAAATGCTTGGACTCCGCGTATTCACCCGGAGAATCAATCGTATCTTCTTTTGTATTTGTATACTGAGTCTTGTGGTAGTGCAGCTCTTCTCCCTTCAGTGCCTGTGTCAGAGAAGTCTTGCCAGCCTCACTTCGTCCCATTAAAAAGATTTTTTTCATTCTGTCATCCTGTCCTGTTTCAGCTTCTGTGGATTTTACAGACATCAAAATGTAGTTCGTCGCGGAAAAATCTCACAACATCTTCGACTGCTGTCATTACCTGAGAGAACCCGCCTGTTATGATCAGCGCTCCACTGAAACGATCCATAAATCCAACTTCAACATGTGCAGCCTTTACCGCCACATCCGTCGCAACCACAATGGCCTCCCACGGTGTCACACGCATGATCCCGATAGTTTCTCCTCTGTGGTCTTCGCCTTCATGTACTCCGATATGAAGCGCAAGATTCTCATAAACAGAACCATCCGATGGGGTGAATACATGTGCAAAATCAAGGGATTTACCCGGAACCCGTACCCGTGTCAGTCGAAGTTTCTTTCCTTTAAGATTTTCATAATCGTCATGAAACAGTCTCTCGAGAAGTTCCTCTCTCGTTATACGTTCTTCCATGCTGTACTTCCTATCTCTTCGTGATGTCACAGACTACATATCCCAGCGTATCACGGAAATACTCCACAACTTCTGTCATCGCAGACATAACATCGGAAATCTCTCCCGTAATAATCATAGTTCCTGTAAAACGGTCTGCAAATCCAAGATAAACGTTACCGCTCTTTACTGCAATATCGGATGCAATGACCGCAGATTCTGACGGTGTCATATTCATGATCCCAATTGCAGATGAACCATAATCCACCTGCGGATTCAGTCCGAGTTTCTGATATATGATTGGAGCCGGCCCGCCCATTACATGCGCAAAGGTAATTTCCTTACCTGCTACCGTCTCCTGTACGATTCTGATCTTATCGCTATGTTCATTTGCCATTGACAGCTCCTCACTTTCGCTATAATGCCTTATACTAAATTGTACTATTTTGTTAATATAAAGTCAAGGTAATTTTCCTCAAACTCAGCATGAAACAACATTTTTCAAAAATAAAATCCACACAAAACAACATTTTTTTCTTTTATGTTTCTACCAAGCAAAAAAAGCAACTGTTTCAGATGATTGTCCAAAACAGTTGCTTCCTATAGCATTTATTTCATTTATCGTTGTGAAATTTTATTTCTGGTACATGTCAGACTGATCACTGTCAAAATAGTTGATACGCATGGATGCCTTAACATCATTCAGTGTCTCAGCGGCTTTTGCTTCTGCGACCTTGCTTCCCTCTCTGAGGATATCGAGTACATCCGGGATACGCTGTTCCCATTCTTTACGTCTTGCACGGATCGGTGAAAGCTCTGCCTGCATAACATTATTCAGGAATTTCTTGACTTTTACATCACCAAGACCGCCTCTGCGGTAATGATCCTCGAGTTCTTCAAGGTTTTGATATTCCGGAAGGAATTCCGGGAAATATTCATCCCTGCAGAATGCTTCCAGATAAATAAATACCGGATTGCCTTCCACACGTCCCGGATCCTGCACACGAAGATGATTCGGATCGGTAAACATGGACATGATTTTTTTCTTAACATCGGCTTCTTCATCAGAAAGGTAAATGCAGTTGCCGAGAGATTTGCTCATTTTGGCTTTGCCGTCGATACCCGGCAGACGCAGGCATGCTTTGTTGGACGGAAGCACGATCTTCGGATCGGTCAGTGTCTCGCCGTAAACAGTATTGAATTTGTGTACAATTTCTTTGCACTGCTCGATCATCGGCATCTGATCCTCGCCAACCGGTACATGTGTTGCACGGAAAGCGGTAATGTCTGCTGCCTGGCTGATCGGGTAACAGAAAAATCCAACAGGAATGCTGGCTTCAAAATTTCTCATCTGAATCTCGGATTTTACGGTAGGGTTACGCTGTACACGTGCCACTGTAACAAGATTCATATAATAAAATGTAAGCTCTGTCAGTTCCGGTACCATGGACTGGATAAAAATCGTAGATTTCGCCGGATCGATTCCGCATGCCAGATAATCCAGTGCAACCTGAATGATATTCTGACGTACTTTTTCCGGATGCTCTGCATTGTCCGTCAGTGCCTGTGCATCAGCGATCATAATATAAACTTCATCGTAATCACCGGAATTCTGAAGCTTCACACGCTCCTTCAGTGATCCTACGTAATGTCCTACGTGAAGTTTTCCGGTAGGACGATCCCCTGTTAAAATTACCTGTTTCATTTATTCCTTCTCCTCAGAGCGCTCTTTTGCAGCTTCAGGCGCCTCTTTCTCAGTATTTTCTCCCGTTTCTCCTGCTGCTTCTGTTGCTGCTCCTTTTTCCAGATCTCTCAAAACTTCCTCACAGCCTTCTTCCGGTGTTCTTTCTTCATACGGAACAAAACCTGCATGATGTCCTACGTATTTGTATGCAGGACGGATGATCTTGCTTGCATTGAGGATTTCTTCAAGACGATGTGCACTCCATCCAGGAATACGCGCAATGGCGAAAATCGGAGTAAACAGCTCTTTCGGGATTCCAAGCATAGTATATACGAAACCGCTGTAAAAGTCTACGTTTGCACAGACATTTTTGAAAAGTCTGCGCTGCTCCATAACAAGTCTTCCACCCAGACGTTCTACCAGTTCATACAATGCAAATTCTTTCATCATGCCCTTTTCCTGTGCAAGGTCTCTGGCAAATCTCTTGAGGATCACTTCACGTGGATCAGAAAGTGTATAAACTGCATGTCCCATACCATAGATCAGACCGGTATGGTCAAACGCCTCTTTATTAAGGATCTTACAAAGATAATTTTCCACTTCTTTCTCATCAGACCAGTCTTTTACGTTTGCCTTGATGTCCTCGAACATATTCTGCACTTTCAGGTTCGCACCACCATGACGAGGTCCTTTCAGGGAACCGATGGATGCTGCAATAGAAGAATACGTATCGGTGCCGGATGAAGTAACCACATGCGTAGTAAATGTAGAGTTGTTACCACCACCATGCTCTGCATGAAGAATGAGTGCAATATCCAGAACTTTCGCTTCCAGTTCAGTGTATTTGCCATCCGGACGGAGCATCAGAAGGAGGTTTTCCGCGAGGGAAAGTCCTTTCTGAGGATTACGGATAAACAGCGTCTCATCTTTACGGAAATGTCTGTAGGAATGATAGGAATATACCGCAATGAGCGGAAGCTTCGCAATCATCTCAATACTCTGGCGAAGAACATTCTCTGCGGAAATATCTTCTGCTTTTGAATCGTAGGTATACAATGTCAGAATACATCTCTGCATTGCATTCATGATATCACTGTTGGATGCTTTCATAACAACATCTCGAACAAAACGTCCTGAAAGTGTCTCGAAGTTTTCCATAACGTTTTTGAACATCTGCATATCTTTTTCAGAAGGAAGTCTTCCGAATAATAAAAGATAGATTGTTTCTTCGAAGCCGAATTTGCGGCCTTTCAGTCCATCTACGATATCGTTTACATTATATCCCTGATAATAAAGTCTGCCGTGTGCCGGAATCTTACGCCCATTTACCAGATCATATCCTGTAACATCGGAAATCTCGGTAAGTCCTGTCAGGACACCTTTACCTGCTGAGTCACGGAGACCTCTTTTTACATCATATTCTACATACAGATTCGGGTTGATCCGGTGACCATTCATCAGTTCTTCCCCAAGCAGTTCCATGCTGTCCCGCAGGCTGCCCATCTCTTCAAGATTCATCATTTCATGATCTGCCATTTTCTCTCTTCCTCCATCTCTCACTATTCGCCCGTGACACTTATATTTCTTCAGGTGTATCACGCGTTCATACTTTACAAAGCTAAATTGCTTTTATTTTACACGAATACGCATAAAAATACAATAGATATACGCAGAAAACTTTCATATTAAAAAGTTATACAGCGCAAAAATACCGACGGATAGATTTTCACCCTCCGCCGGTATCCATAACACCCTCAGTTTTCTTTCATAATCTGAATGAGCTTATTGACATTTTCTGCATTCCATTCACCAATTTCCAGCTCTGCGTATGGAATATTCTGATCACCGGAGTCCGGATTATGGTACCATACACATTTTGCTCCGGCGGCTTTTGCTGCTTTTCCGCCATTTGTAGAATCTTCATATTTAAATTTTAAAAAATCAACCTTTTTTTCATAATACTCTACCCGTACTCGCACTGTCAACGAACTTTTGGGGTAATATTTGTTGAATGATCCGGAAGTGCAGTCATAAATTTTTCCATACGGGCTGATTATTTGCCTTAACGGCTCTGGTATTTTCCAAACGAATCTGCTACAATATGTTGCAGTATTTTAACTCCATGCTGTTTATGCTGCAATCAGCAGCTCATCTTATAAAGGAGGTCCCGTTATGGGTTATGATAAACTTGAACGAAATCTGATTGATATTGTCAAAGAAGAACAGGCTAAGCTTGGCTTTTTTAAAGAAGATATACGACTTTATTATCCGCTTTCTTCCCTGAATCATTTCTTTAATGCCAACGACAGTGCAGATGAAATGCAGATGCGTCTCGATACACTTCCGGAATCTATCACTTCAAAACTTGGACAGATCGAAGTCAGTCATAAAGGCGACCGTTTCTGTTTCCATATTCCGCAGGAAGGCACCGTATATGTGCATGACAACACCGCACCAAATGAATTTATCCACCAGCTTGTGGAATTAGTCGGAAAATATGGCTGTACTATGAATGAAATTCTGGATCTGTTCCATACTTATTCAGAGAACATTATCACCGAAGAAATGAACAATGGTGAATTTGACCGCCTGATCCGTTTTGCTGACAACAGCAAAGATCCTTATTACTATTGTTTTAAAGACGAAGGCTGTCATATCATCTATCACCGTTTTCTGCCGGAGGACTATGCAGATTTTGACTTTTAAGGAGGAAATGTTTTATGTGTACTGCCGCAACTTATCAGACGAAAGATTTTTATTTTGGAAGAACTCTGGACTATGAGTTTTCCTATGGTGACCAGATTGCCATCACACCACGAAATTATCCGTTTTCTTTCCGGCATGCCGGCGAAATGGCCACTCACTACGCGATCATCGGTATGGCTCATGTTGCCGGAAGCTACCCCCTCTATTATGATGCCATCAACGAAAAAGGTGTTGGTATGGCAGGATTAAACTTTGTCGGAAATGCCGCTTATGCAGATGTTTCACCTGACAGAGATAATGTCGCCCAGTTTGAATTTATTCCATGGATTTTAAGCCAGTGTGCGACTCTTTCCGAAGTACGGACGCTTCTTGAGCGCATGGCTCTGGTGGCCACTCCGTTCAACGAACAGTTTCCGCTTGCGCAGCTTCACTGGATCATCTCGGACAAAACAGGTTCCATTACAGTAGAATCTATGGCTGACGGACTTCATATTTATGAAAATCCGGTCGGTGTGCTCACGAACAATCCGCCTTTTCCACAGCAGATGTTCCAGCTCAACAACTTTATGCACTTGTCTCCGAAACAGCCTGTAAATACTTTTTCCGATGACCTTGCTCTCACTGCATACAGCCGCGGAATGGGAGCGCTCGGTCTTCCGGGAGATCTGTCTTCCGCATCCCGTTTTGTCCGGATTGCTTTCACAAAGATGAACGCCTTTTCAGGCGATTCCGAAAAAGAAAGCGTAAGCCAGTTCTTTCACATTCTCGGTTCCGTGGATCAGCAGCGCGGATGCTGCGAAGTCACCGATGGAAAATATGAGATTACGCTTTATACTTCCTGCTGTAATGTCACAAAGGGGATCTATTATTATACAACCTATGAAAACCACCAGATCAGTGCTGTCGATATGCACAGAGAGAATCTGGATGGTGGTGCTCTGATCTGCTATCCGGTCATTCAGGGCGAACAGATCAATTATCAGAATTAACGGAGGTACTTACATGAATCTTGGAAATTTAATGCAGCTTAAAAATTCCTGGGCAACATTCACCCGGAATCATCCGAAATTCCCGAAGTTTCTTCAGGCAGCAGCTACTGCTGTCAAAGAAGACACGCTGATCGAAATCAAGATCACAACCGCTGAGGGAAAAGTAATAGAAACAAATCTCAAAGTAAAAGCGTCAGATATCGAGCTTGTCAAAAACCTTGCCATGTGATATACTAAGCGCAGATTTTAAATTATGTACAAAAGAACAGGACACGAAAGAGAAGTGAGCAAAGCAATTCAGAACGGCAGTTTCTCTGCATTCGGGTTCTACATAATTTCCGGACATTCCAGTCCATTACAAATGATAAAATAAAATCCAAAGGGACATCACAGTATCGGTTTTCTCCGTAACTGTGTGTCCCTTTTTATATTCTGCAAAGTTATTTTATTTCTGAATTTCCAGCCGGGTACTGCCGATTTTTACAGACGTACGCGTTTTTCTTTGTCGTTTGCCACACGGAACGCACGTGGTGTCGTATGATATCGTTCTTTAAATACACGATGAAAATAGCTGCCATTTTCGTAACCGACCGCCGCAATGATATCACTGATCGGAAGATCAGTCTCACACATCAGCTCAACTGCCTTGTTCAATCTCTTGCGCTGCAAAAGCTCTTTAAAATTGAAGCCTGTATTTTTCTTGATCATCTTGCTCAGCATGTGCATCGGCAGATGCAGCTGCTCACAAAGCTCTGTAAGAGTTGCTGTCCTGTACTCCTGCTCAATATAGTCCAGAGTAGTCATTGCGATCATATTTTCGTACTGATTCGGGAGTCGCATTTCTGCATACTGCACAGACTCCAGAAGATACAGGAAAATAAGTCCCATTGTTGTCTGATTGATGCGGTTCTGGTCACCCTTGCCGGTTACAAGTGAATAGATCATATTTTCGAGAAGATTCTGAATCTGCAATACCTCCGCCACCTTGAAATGAAGGTATTCTCCCCTTTCATCATCCTGACGCAGCACATTCACAAGGAAATCAGCAAGAACATTATTATTTCCCGCCATTGTATATGCCACATCAAAAAATTCCGGAAGAATCATAAAGTTGATTGCAATATCTTTCTCCCCTGCCGGAAGGATTTCATGACTTGTATACTGATTCAGAAAAAGGAGCTCGCCCTGCCGGATCACCACCTCTTTGCCGCCGATAATATTGGTGAGCTGTCCCTGACAGACATACAGAACCTCAATAAAATTATGTCTGTGTGCCGGAAAATGAACAAAACGGGTGTGTGTACGCACAGCGATCAGCTTACCTTCGTTCAACATTTTTGAACTGTCCACTGTAAAATCTTTCCCGGATGTATACAGATCCTTATCCACCTCTGCCACACCGTCCAGTATCCGCTGTTCTTCTTCTGTTATGATTCTCAAATGATCCAAAAGAGCCTGCTGCATGTTTCCTCCTGCTATTCCTCATGTTACTGTCAGCCTTATTTTAACACGCACAGGCAGGATAAAGCAATATAAGCTCAGGCAAAACAAGAGCGAAGCCTTACGGCTCCGCCCCTGTTTTTAAGGATTTATCATATTCAGAAAAACTTTAGCTTCTCTAAACGCGCTGATTAGTACAGTTTAGCGTAGTCAGCAACATTTTCTGGTGTGAACTGAAGTGGCTCACCAAGAACGATTTCTGTTCCTTCGTCATCAGCTGTTGTGATTGTGAATTCACCCATGTCACCAGCTGTGAATGTTTCATCAACTGCACCAGTGATGTCACCTTTTACAAGTGCCATTGTTGCATATGCGGAAAGTTTTCCAAGGCCTTCCATATCCCACAGATAGAAGTATGGGCAGCTGTGTGCATCGTCATCACCTGTGTATTCCTGCATTTCAGACGGAAGTCCAAGACCTGTCAGTTTGCAAGCAGATTCGTTGTCCTGAAGGTATTTAGCTGCAGCAGCGATACCAACAGTTGTAGGTGCGCAGATAACTTTCAGATCTGGGTAGTTCTGAAGAAGAGCTGCTGTCTGGTCTGTAGATTTCTGAGGTTCATCATCACCATAAGCTACTTCTACAAGTTCCAGTTTGCTGTATTTCTCATCGCCTTCCATGATGGATTTCATAGCGTCGATCCATGCGTTCTGGTTTGCAGACTGAGATGTTGCAGAAAGGATAGCGAACTGTCCTTCTCCACCGGAGATGTCAAGAACTGCATCCATAAGAGCCTGTCCAACTGCCTGTGTACCAGCCTGGTTTACGAATACCTGACGGCTGTCTTTATTCGGAGCGGAGTCGAAAGAAGATACTTTGATTCCAGCGTCCATAGCTTCTTCCAGTTTAGCCTGAAGAGCGTTAACGTCGTTTGCGGAGATGCAGATTGCATCTGGCTGCTGGGAAATCAGGTTGTCAAGAACTTTGATCTGAGCATCTGCTGTTGCAGCTTCCGGGTAAACAACATCTACAGTTGCACCTTCAGCTTCTGCTGTTTCTTTGAATGCTTTTGCAGCGATTTCGAAGAATGCGTTACCAGCTGATTTACCAACCAGTGCGATCTTCTGTCCGTCTCCAGCTTTGTCAGCTGCCATTACAGGTGCTGCACAGCCAAGTACCATTGCTCCACAAAGAAGTGCGCTAATAACTTTTTTGTTCATTTTGTTTTCCTCCCTTGGAAAAATATAGTTTTTATTTGCAACTGCTCCCCTGCTACAAGAGAGCAGCTACTTACGTGATTATTGTAATACCTTATTTAGTTTTTCTTCATGCTTAATGCTTTTTTTGCATTTCCGATGATATTCGGAAGAGCTACTGCTGCAATCAGAAGAACACCGATGATCAGCAGGATAACCTGTGCATTGACGTTTCTCTGACCAAGACCTACGCGGAGGCAAACGATGATGAATGCGGAAATAAATCCACCTGCGATATTACCTTTACCACCTGTAGAGGAGATACCACCGAATACTGCCATTGCGATAGCATCCATTTCAAATCCGTTACCGGTTGTTGTATTTGCACCGTATGAAGAAGAAACCAGAAACAGTGCACACAGTCCGGAAACTGTACCCATGATCGTGTAGATGATGAAACGGATCTTCTGTACATGAACACCTGAGTAATATGCTGTCAGACGGTTTGTACCGATTGCATATACACGACGTCCGAATGTGCTCTTGCCAAGGATTACGGCAAAGATTACAGAAAGAATAACTACGAGGAACAGAATGTATGGAATATCTCCGACTTTTCCGCCGATTGCACGGAAGCCGTCTGTGTTGCTTGCAGAAATACTACCGCCGCTTCCAAGTACGATCTCGGAAATACCACGGAAGATAATCTGTGTTGCAAGTGTAACGATCATTGGCGGCAGTTCCTGGAATTTAGTGAGGATAAAGCCGTTGATCGCACCGCAGATAGTACCAACACCAAGTGCTGTGATCACTACTACGATAAACGGAGCATTTGTATTGCAGACAATACAGCTCATTGTTGCAGAAAGGCAAACGATCGCACCTACAGAGATGTCGATCTCGCCAAGTACCAGGATGTATGCCATCGGCAACATCATGAATACTTCTGCCAGATAAACAGGCATCTGACGAAGCAGACTGCTCATGTTATAATATTCAGAAAACATTGCACAGAAAATATTGACCGCGATAAACAGCAGAACCAATATTCCCTCCCAGGAGAAGATCATTTTCTTCACTGGGCTTTCCGGCACATTATTAATACTTCTTCCAGATTTTCCAGCCATGATTACATCTCCCTTCCTTTCAGTGCATTCTTATCAGCGATACGCTGCAGGATTACGTTCATTACTACTACGACGAGGATGATAACACCCTTGATGGTATTCAGCCATAACTGATTGAAGAATGGAATCAGCGGAAGTGCTTTTGCGATTGTTGCAAGGATCAGGGATCCGAGCAAAGCACCTACTACTGTACCACGTCCACCGTTCATGCTTACACCACCGATAACGCAGGCTGCGATAACGTCCATCTCACCGCCGTACTGCATATCAGGCATTGCGGATGCATATACAGAAACCTGAAGTGCACCGCCGAGACCTGCGAGAAGACCCATGATTGTATAAACAAGTAATTTGATATTTTTTACATTGATACCGGATACTTCTGCTGCACTCGGGTTACTTCCGACTGCATAGATCATACGGCCTGTTCTGGTCCATTTCATAAACCAGAAGAAGAATACATAGCATACAATAATTACCCAGATAACACAGTTTAATCCGAGGAATTTTGTTGTTGCGAAATTCTTGAAATTTCCAAGTGCAGCAGCACTTGCCCATTCACCACCGTGAGATACCTGATAACCAAGTGCACGGTAGATGTACATGAAGCCCATGGTTGCAATGATCGGAGGTACATCTGCTCTTGAGATGATCAGACCAACGACTGCTCCGCAGACGATACCGGTTGCAATTGCGATCACGAATGCGAGGAATGTGCTGGAGATATGTTCATATTTCAGAAGCATACCAATGCTCATACCGGAAAGTGCAAGTGTTGACATGATAGAAATATCGATTCCGCCAACAAGCATTACACACAGCATACCAAGTGACATTACCATTGTTACTGCATTATTTTTCAGCATATCCATCAGTGACTTAGGAGTCAGGAATGATGGGTTGATTGCTGTAATGATTACAAAAAGAACGATCAGGACAATCGCAAGCAGTGCTTCACGGGAGCCTGTGATCTTTTTCATAACTGATTTCTTTTCCATTATTCAGCACCCCCTGTATGTCCTTTTTCCATGGCAAGTTCAAGGATTCTCTCCTGTGTAGCTTCGCCACGGTTCAGTTCACCGGTCTTACGTCCGTTACACATAACGACAATACGGTCTGCCATACCGAGGATCTCAGGCATTTCAGAAGAAATCAGGATGATTGCATATCCTTTCTTTGCAAGATCTCCCATGATCGCATAGATTTCAGCTTTGGCACCTACGTCTACACCTTTGGTAGGCTCATCCATGATAACAACTTTCATTTCCTGGCTTAATGCCTTGGCAACAACAACTTTCTGCTGGTTACCACCGGAAAGAGAGCTTGCCGGCTGGAAGATATCAACTGCCTTTGTATCAACTTCTTCGAGAAGTTTCTTGGCAAGATCACGTTCTGTCTTTTCATCATTGATTCCGCTCTTCGCATATTTGCTGATGGTAGGAAGTGTTACGTTTCTTCCAAGTCCCCAGCTCATGATCAGGCCTTCTTTCTGACGGTCTTCCGGAAGAAGGATGATACCTTTTTCCATTGCATCAGATGGTTTTTTGATATGAACTTCTTTGCCTTCCAGATATACTTTACCGGAATCCGGCTGGGTGATACCACAGACAGCTTCTACTGTTTCTGTACGTCCTGCACCTACCAGACCGGTAAGTCCGAGGATCTCACCTGCGCGAACGCTGAAGGATACATCTTTGAAGTAACCTGTTCTGGAAAGGTTTTCAACTTTCAGCATCTCGTCTCCGAGTTTTACTTCCGGTTTCGGGAACAGGTCTTTGATCTCACGACCAACCATTGCTTTGATCAGATCTGCATTTGTAATTCCGTCAACATCGTATGTTCCGATGTACTGGGAATCACGGAATACTGTAACTCTGGATGCCAGACGATACATATCTTCAAAACGGTGGGAAATGAAGATGATGGAAACACCGTCAGCTTTTAATTTGTCAACCAGTGTATAAAGCTTCTCGGATTCGGATCTTGTCAGTGCTGCAGTAGGCTCATCAAGAATGATGATTCTTGCGTTGGTGGACATTGCCTTTGCGATCTCAACCATCTGCTGCTGAGCAACACTTAAAGTACCCATCTCTGCTGTTGCATCAAAATCTGCATCCAGCTGTTCCAGAAGTTTGTTTGCTTCTGTGTTCATGGCTTTCCACTGGATCATTCTGTTTTTGATGATCTCATGTCCCATGAAAATATTTTCTGCAACGGTCAGATGCGGATAGGATGTCGGATGCTGATATACGGCTGCGATACCTGCTGCCTGTGCATCTTTCGGTCCTTTGAAGTCAACCTTCTGACCATTTAAGAACATTTCGCCTTCTTCTGCCTTATGTACACCGGTAATAACCTTAATAAATGTAGATTTACCAGCGCCGTTTTCGCCCATAAGTGCGTGAACTTCACCAGGTTTTAACTGAAACTGTACGTTGTTCAGTGCCTTAACGCCCGGGAAAATCTTTGTTATGCCTTTAAGTTCAAGAACATATTCAGACACGGCTCTTTCCTCCCTTTTCTTAAATCTGTTATTATTATAACAGTAAAATCTTTCACCCTAAACAGGAAAATATTTCGAATCAGGGTAATATCTTTTTCTATTTTAGGCAAAATTTTACGGTATATGTGTAAAATTTTACTCTTTCTATGTGAGTTTTTTCCAGTTATACTCGTGCGTCTTCGTGTAAGATTGACATAAGTTTTGGCTTTTGTTATATTTAATATATTAAATTTGAAGGGAATCCGGACAAATGAGCTTTCTCAATAAAGTCAAAAAAAAATTAAAAAACGGAAGCTGGTATCCTTTTTATAACTCCTTTTATGAAAATAATTCTCTTGATCCCCACATGATTCTTCTTGAATCCAGAAGCGGCGGTGCTCTCGAGAGTAATATTCTTTCCTTATTAAAGGAGTTATCCAGAGAACCATACAAAAATTTCAACCTCGTACTTTCGGTACGTAAAAATGCCGAATCCGAAATCAAAGAAAAGCTGCGTAAAAACTCTATTCAGGGAGTTTCTTTTGTGCATACAGGATCTGTCTCCTATTACCGTGCCTTAAGCCGCGCCGGTTATCTGGTCAACGATTCCTCTTTTCCCGGCAGATTTGTCAAAAAAGAAGGGCAGATCTATCTGAACACCTGGCATGGTACCCCTCTAAAAAAAATGGGCCGTGACAACCGTCCGGAGATGGTGACGATGGGAAATGTTCTCCGTAACCTTCTGGATTCCGACTATATTGTCTTTCCGAACCGCTTCATGGAAGAAAAAATGTCCGGAGCCTACATGCTCAACAGTCTGTACAGAGGTACCGTACTTCGCGAAGGCTATCCGCGCAACGATATTTTCCGTCAGAAACCTGATCTTTCTATGAAAGAGCGCGCTGGTTTCGCCGGTAAGACACTGCTCACCTACTTTCCGACCTACCGCGGTATTTTTAATCAGGTAGAACGTCAGGAATACATGGAAACACTTTCTGCCAATCTCGCTCTCTGGGACAGCCAGTTAAAGGATGACGAGATTCTTCTTATTAAATTGCATCCTTTCCTTCATGGTTCCGAAACTTTTGACGGTTACCGTCATATCCGCGCTTTCCCGACCGACTGGGATACCTATGAAGGCTTAAATCTCTGTGATGTACTGATCACGGATTATTCCAGTGTTTTTTATGATTATGCAAACACCGGCAAAAAAGTCATCTTCTTTGCCTACGACCGTGCGGAATACGAAAGCACCCGCGGAATGTATGAAGACATTGAGACTTATCCGTTCCATTATACAGAAGATGCTGCCGAAGTCATTCCATATGCACATGCTGACGGCGGCACCCCGGATGAAACATTTATGGAGAAATATGCCTCTTATGAAGATGGGCACGGTGCCGAAAAAATCTGCCGACAGGTATTCCTTCACGAAGACTGCTGCCGCCAGAAAAAATATACAGGAAATGGTAAGAAAAACATCCTGCTCTACGGTGGTGACCTCGATCAGAACGGTATCTCCAGTGCGCTTTACGCGATGCTCCACGAGCTGGATCTTACAAAATACAATTACTTTTTGTCTTTCCGCCTGATTTCTGTCAAAAATCATCCTGAAAGAATGGATCGTATTCCGGATCATATCGGTATCTATCCATTATCCAGCGAAATGAATATGGATATTCTCACCGGTTTTGCACTGATGCGCAAAATGCGCGGTGCAGATACGGTCTCCATAAACAAACGTATTCATACCGCATACCGGCGCGAATGGAAAAAGCATTTCGGCAGTACTGATTTTTCTGCCGTGATCCATTACAATGGTTACGAAGCTTACATTACCTCTCTTTTTGAGGAATCACCATGTGGGCGGACAATCTGGGTTCACAACGACATGGTTGACGAGATCCGCACAAAAGGAAACCAGAATATACATCTCCTCCGGGAGGCTTATCAGAAATATGATCATATCGTTACTGTAAGTGATGACATTCTGGATTCAACGATCCATGGTATTGGCGCAGATCCGGCCAGAGTTACCGTGATCAACAACTGTCACGACTACCAAAGTGTCATTAAGCGCAGTGAGGAACCGCTTGTTTTTCAGGAAACAACGAAATCCACCGTTTCTGTCGATCAGCTTTCCGCTGTTCTGTCCGGCAATGATACAAAATTTATCAGCATCGGCCGTTATTCTCCGGAAAAAGGCCATGTCCGTCTGATGAATGCATTCAACACCTACCGGGCTTCACATCCGGATACCTGGCTCATCATCATCGGCGGCGTTGGTACTCTCTATGAGGATGCTGTTGCACATGCAAAAAGCCTCGCTGCATCTGATCATATTATTTTAATCTACTCCATGCAGAATCCTATGCCGGTTCTGAAAAACTGCGACCTGTTTCTGCTCTCTTCTTTTTATGAAGGACGCCCGATCGTACTTATGGAAGCCGCCTCACTTGGACTTCCGCTTATGGCCTGCGATGTCAACGGCTGCCACGGTTTTATGACGGAATATCAGGGAACTCTTGTCGATAATTCTGAAGAAGGTATTCTTCACGGAATGCAGCTTTTTGCTGAAGGAAAGGTCCAGCCGGTTCAGATTGATTTCGACAGGATCAATGCTGCATCTGCAGCTCAGACCGAAGCACTGATTGAAGACTGCACACACATTTCTCATTCAGAAAGGACGCATTAACTTGAGTAAAATCAGAAGTCTCGTGCTTGCAGAATTTCTGAAGCACTTTGCAAAAAAGAAACCGGATCCGTATATCTGGATTTTTTCCTCTACGGATAACCGGCATTATAACTATAATTCCCGTTATCTTTTTGAATATGTAAAAGAGAACCTCCCGGAGATCACACCCCGTTTTGTCATCAATGATCCCGTTCTTCGCCAGAAGCTTTCTGATGAATACGGCAGCCAGTACTTTATCGAAACTGAAAGCGCATCCGGGATCCGTTATGTTCTGAATGCCGGTGTGTGGTTTACTTCTGCCGGTCTCCCTGCCTATGCGAGTGGTCTCGGCAAAAACAGACTGATCATCAATCTCTGGCACGGCGTACCGCTGAAAAAGATCGCACTGCTCGATCCGAACCTCAAAAAGATGGCACGCGTCTATTTCCGGAAGATTTTTTCCGAAAACTATACGTACGTTCTCACAACTTCACATGCGCTTGTACCACTTATGGCAGAAAGCTTTGATATTTCCGAAAATCTGATCAGAGTCTGGGGACAGCCTCGAAATGACGGTATGTTTCAGCCGAACGATGCCGCCTCGATTCTTTCCGGGATCTATCCGGAGCTTCCGGAATTTGAACGTACCATTCTCTATGCACCGACTTTTCGTGATTACGGACAGATACGTCTTTTCCCGTTCGATGATTTTGACCTGAACCAGATGGAAGCTTTTCTTGAAGAGCACAAAATGCTTCTTTTTATCCGTACACACATTGCCGAACAGGGATCCGCTGCGCCCTACCTTGGAAAAAGAATACGTTTCCTCGGCAACGAACAGGCAGAGGATGTAACCGGAATCCTCAACATCTTCGACTGTCTGATCACCGATTATTCGAGCATTTATATCGACTATCTGCTTACTGACAGACCAATGATTTTTCTTCCATATGACCGAAACGAATATCTGAACGGACGTGGTATGAATTTCGATTATGACGAAGTCACTCCCGGTCCGAAACCAGATACTTTCCAGAGTTTTCTGGATGCCCTTCTCACAGAGGATTCTCACTGGAAAACCGAACGCGACCGCGTCAATCTGCTTTTTAATGAGATTCATGATCCATGTTCCGCACAGATCTGTGAGCAAATATTAAAACAGATCCAACAGTAACAGCTTTTTCACTAGCAAGGAGAAAACCATGAAATTACTGATCGTAGATGATGAAGAGCTTACCCGCACCGGTGTAATCTCCTCTCTGGACTGGTCCTCTCTCGGAATTGACGAGGTGATTCAGGCCGATGATGGTGTACACGGACTGGAAACTGCCAAGCTTTACAAGCCGGAGATCATCCTGTGTGATGTCCGTATGCCCCGCATGGATGGCATTACCATGCTGGAGCGTCTGGAAAAATTTCTTCCCGACAGTGTTGCCATCTTTATGAGCGGCTATTCCGATAAAGAATATCTCAAGGCTGCCATCAAACTCAAAGCAGTCAATTATATCGAAAAGCCATTCAGTCTTTCCGAAATGGAGGATGCCATCCGAGAAGCCAAAGAACTTTATCAGCAGAAAGTCCACTCCCGCCGCGGCGAAACGCTGCATTCCATAGAGACAGCCTCCCGGCTTGCTCTGCAGCTCACACTTCCATACGTAACAAACAATCAGACCATCGCCGACCTGACTTCTGAACTTGGCATCACAATGAACAACAACACTTATTTCACAGCTTTCATTGTAAAAACTGATCTTTTTCTGGATGCCAATGTACCCTCGATGGCTGACTTCTGTCAGGATTTTCTAGACTTCCTTGCACCGTTCCGTACGAAATGTATCTATCTCGAAAAGAAAATGCAGTATCTGGTCTATTTTCTTTTTTCGCAGGAAGCTCCGTCTTCCCACCAGATTCATGCAGCCGGAGAATTTCTGTGCAACCATTTTGAAAAATACGGCCGCTATACCATCGCTGTCGGCGATACCGTGTATGGACTGCCGAAAGCCTACCAGACTTATACTTCTGCTGTTATCCTTTTGCAGAGCGGATATTTCTTCCCGGAAAATTCCCTCCTGACATCGGAATCTCTGGAAAATATCCCGAATGTACAGACCAATGTGTTTGCAGATACTCCTGCCGGCTCCTTTGCGGATATTCTTTCACGTCAGGATGCCGATGGCGCCGAAAAGTTTCTGAGGACGCTGTATCAGACTTTTTTCAAAAATCACCGTTTCCTGCAGAATCCGGTCAAAGACTTGTATTACAAGCTTTTTCTCTGTCTGGCGGATGCGCGTCATCAGCAAAAAATTGCAGGTTCCGGTAATGTCGAAAGCATCGCCGAAACAATTGATGACTGTTTCACCTTCCCTGAACTGCATCAGACACTCGTGGACAAAACTTCTGAGTTTTTCCACAAGGCAGAAACTTCCTCGCAGGAAAATCCAACCATTTTTCTGATCAAGGATTATATCAGTCAGAATTATATGCATGAGACGCTTTCCGTCAAAGATATCAGTGAACACGTCTTCCTGTCTACTTCTTATGTGTGTACTTTTTTTAAGAGCGAGACCGGTCAGACGCTGAACCAGTACCTGACTGAGTACCGCATGGAAAAAGCAAAACAGCTTCTCAAAGATGCCCGGTTCAAGATTTCCGATATTTCTTCCCGTGTCGGGTACAGTGACGGCAACTATTTCGGTAAGAGTTTCAAAAAATACAGCGGCTTTTCACCATCAGAATACAGGGAGCGGAATACACAATGAAATTTTTAAAAAAACTCCGTCTGGCATACGGTGACATGAAGCTCAGTTCCAAATTCACACTGGTTCTGATAATCACTACCACGATCCCGGTTATTATTATGGCGGGGTTCTTTTACGGCAGACTATATGACATGGTTGTCTCTTATACGATCCGGCAGGAGCAGGACACCAGTGCCCAGACTGCACCTTATGTAGAAGAACTGGTGCAAAAAGTCATTGATGCACATGACGGAATTGCGGAGCAGAAATTTTTTCAGACACTGTTCCATCAGCCCGTCAATTCTCCGTTTCAGATGTTTCTTGAAACGGATTCTGCCAAAGACTTTCAGGCATATGCCAAAGATCTCGTTTCTTCTGATCTGATCACCGGCATCCAGATCTATATGGACTTTCCACCGCAGTCTGTGCGGCTTTTCACCGATGATCTGACAAAAGATTATTTTTCTCCGATGAGCAAAGCCCGCGGCACCTACTGGTACGGTATCTTTCAGGGTACCCAGCAGAGTTCTCTCTTCTGTCCGGAATTTTATCTGGGCGAACGCGAGAAGGAAAATTATGGAGATATGGCATATATCACTTCCACAACTTTTTATTATCAGGGAGAAGCGCGACAGGCATATATCGCCCTGTACACTTCAGCGAGCCATCTGAATAATATGCTGAAGGACAACCTGACGATTGCCGGAAGTGTTTCTTATATCATTAATGAACGAAATGCTATTGTTGCTACTTCTGACGACTCCCTTTCCGGAATTTATCTGCTTAATTATGAGACGATTGAAGACTCCTTTATGTCTTCCAACAATTTTATCGAGCGTGATATTCTTGATACAAAAGTTTATGCCGGATTTTATAACATCAAACAGCCCGGGTGGTTTATGGTGACAGTCCTTCCGTCTGGTCCGCTGATTGCGCAGAGTAATGGGATTATGGTCCAATATGTACTTATGTATCTCGGATTCCTTATGTGTGCACTGTTCCTGGCCCATTTTATGGCGCGATCGATTACAAACCGTATTTCTTCTGTCATACATCAGATGAGCAAAGTACGAAAAGGCACGTTAAGTCCGATGGAAAGCCCCGTCTATCATGATGAAATCGGTGATCTGATTGATACATACAACTATATGACACGAAAAATGGATCAGCTGATGGAAGAACAGGCAAAAGCTGCTGAGGAGCTTCGTATTGCAGAATTTCACTCTCTGCAGGCTCAGATCAATCCGCATTTTCTTTACAATACAATGGATATGATCAACTGGCTCGCACAGCAGGGGCGCACCGACGAAGTTTCCAATGCGGTTCAGAACCTGTCACGTTTTTATAAGCTTACACTCAGCCGCAGGCAAAGCATGAGTACCATTGCCAAAGAAACGGAACATGTTTCGATCTATCTGCAGATTCAGAACATGCGTTACCATGACAGCATTTCCTTTATTTCAGATATTCCTGATGAGCTTCTGGAATACTGCATTCCAAAACTTACACTCCAGCCGATCATCGAAAACTCCGTTCTTCACGGAATCCTTGAAACAGATGATAAATCAGGAACTATTGTTCTGACCGGATGGATAGAAGACCATGATATTGTTCTTCTTATTTCCGATGATGGTGTCGGAATTACTCCGGAAAAACTCCCGACTATTTTGTCTGGTAGCGGGAACAGTACTTCCGGAGGTACAAACATTGCTATCTATAACACACACCGCCGTCTGCAGGTTCTATACGGATCAGACTACGGACTTACTTATTCCAGCAAGCCCGGTCATGGTACGGAAGTCGAAATACGAATACCTGCAAAAAAGGAGACCGCTTAAAAAGCGATCTCCTTTTTGAATATGAATATGTGTAATAAAATGGTAGGCAAATCTTATCTCGTAACGATATCAACCGGTATGTTGAAGATCTTGGCAACCTTCAGAATTGTGTCGATATGTCTTCCTGTTGCAGCTGCCATGTGATGTGTCGGGCCAGCTTCGCTCCAGCGATTTACGAATTCTCTTGCACCACATGTGAAACGAGTTCTCATGTTGGTATCACCGAAGGAAAGGATCGGTCCCTCTTCGTTTACACCTTCTGCAACAACAAATTTGAAGTGTCCGTCGCCATCCTGTGTGATTGCAAGATAGGTAACCGGGCCTGTATATGGATAGAACTGTGTCAGGTATCCGCCACCTGTTTTGCCGTGGAATACCGGAACGATCTTCATAGTTGGTTTCTTATCGGAAATATCAGCATCTCCACTTCCGGAATGTCCGATGATGCAGATGTCATCATTGAAGTCGATGGAGTACATTTCAGAAAGCTGGCCTGTACCGGAAATTGTCTTGAGGATACTCATTGCCATAGCAACTTTCATGTCACCTTCAACTGCGCATGCTGTACCCTGTTTGATCAGCATGGAGAATGCCGGAATCAGCATACTGTCAAGGACACCTGCTTTACCCTGTGCAAATCCGTCGTAATGGGAAGCAACCATGCTAAGATGCTCGTCTTTTACCCATTTCTCAAATGCAACAACGTATTTTGCCATATCCCATACTTTTTCGATTGTGCCGCCGCCTTCGATATCGAAAGTATCAAGAATATCCTGTGCTTTTGCACGGATTGCTTCTTCATCTGTCACATCATCAGCGATTGCCCACATTTTTTCCCAGTCAAACTGTTTGGTGTACAGGAACATTCTGTTATACAGGTTTGTCTCATCAATGTAAAGGTCCATCATACCCGGATATGGTCTTCCAATCTGAGCAATGTTAGTATCACGGAATCTTCTTCTTACCTGTGCTGCCTTGCACCAGTCTTCGATCTCTGCCTGAACAGCCGGATCTCCGCCTTCTACAACACCGGTGATAACAGCATGTCTCTTGCCTGCTCTTTCGAGGTCAGCAACAGCTTCTCCGACAGCACCACAAGCATAACCTTCGCCAAGCCATGCAGCGATATCTGTGTGATCATAATCCAGTGCTTTGAGCTTCTGAACGTTTACCAGAACAACCGGTACATCCAGATCGCGGATTGCAGGAAGCATATTGTAAGATGTCGCATAAGTCAGCATCTGAAGGAATACGATGTCAACGTCTGCTGCACGGAATTTATCTCCGGCTTCCATAGACTGTTCTTTAGTTGTGACCATTCCTCCGTCAATGATTTCTACTGTATCCGGAATTGTTTTTTTGAAGGCTTCATACTGTGCTTCAAACTCAGGTACCAGTGACGGGAACTGAGGCAGGTATGCGCCTAAAGCAATAGAGAATACACCGACTTTTGCTTTTGTGTTTACTAACATAGTAAAACCTCCTATTGATTGTTAAATAAAATATTGGTTTGCTTATTTATAGATTTTAATTCCAAAGGACTCGTGGATTGTTGTACGAGCTTCCTCTATGGATTTAAACTCTCCGGCTTTAAGCATCTGTGCGGTAATGTTACCGATTGCAGTTGCTTCGCCAGGACCTGCATGAACTTCTTTGCCTGTTGCTTTTGCTGTCAGTTCATTGAGGTATCCTGCATTGGAACCACCGCCGACTACATGAATACGGCTGTAGGTTCTTCCTGTGCTTTCTTCCAGTTCTTTTGCTGTCTTTGCATAGCATTCTGCAAGGCTGGTGTAGATAACAGTTGCAATCTCACCCATTGTTTCCGGAACTTTCTGTCCTGTTCTGCGGCAGTAGTCTTTGACTTCTTCTGTCATGTTTTCAGGAGAAAGGAAGCACTCGTCATTTGCATCTACTCTGGACGGGAAATCTTTTGCTTCTTCTGCCATTGCACAAATTTCAGCAAAGCTGTATTTGTCATTTACTTCATGACGTACAGACTGGATCATCCAGAGTCCCATGATGTTCTTGAGGTAGCGGAAACGTCCTGCGTATCCACCTTCGTTTGTGAAGTTCAGTTCACAGCTCTTCGGTGAGCAGTCCGGAGTCTTTCTTTCGATACCCATCAGAGACCATGTACCGGAGCTGATATAGATAAAGTCGTCGTCATTTGCCGGTACTGCAAGTACAGCGGATCCTGTATCATGAGTTGCCGGTGCTACGACTTCTACGTCAAATCCGATTTCTTTCTGAAGCTCTTCTGTAAGATGTCCAATGCTTGTACCCGGCATGATCAGCTTCTGGAACATTCTTCTCGGATATCCGAGTCTGTCGATGATCTCATAATCCCAGTCTTTTGTCTCTGCATTTACAAGCTGACCTGTTGTTGCTTCTGTATACTCACATGTCTTCTCGCCTGTCAGCAGGAAGTGGAAATAATCCGGTACGTGAAGCAGTGTCTCAGCCTGCTCAAGATATTCCGGATGTTTTTTCTTAACTGCCATCAGCTGATATACAGTGTTGAAGATAGCTTTCTGGATACCGGTTCTTGCATACAGTTCATCGAGCGAAATAGTCTTGTAAACTTCTTCATCCATACCCTCTGTACGGTGATCACGGTATCCGACAGTATTTCCGATTACTTTTTCGTCTTTGTCAAGAAGAACAAAGTCTACGCCCCAGGTATCTACGCCCATGCTTACCGGAATCTTGCCAATCTCTTTGCATTTCTTAAGACCTGTTACGATTTCTTTGAAGATACGGTCAAATTCCCAGCAGAGTTCGCCGTCTTTCTTAACCATTCCATTCTCAAAACGATGGATTTCTTCGAGTTCGATCTTTCCGTTTTCCATATGGCCAAGGATCAGACGTCCACTGGATGCACCCATATCTACTGCTGCATAATAAGTTGCCATTGTAAAATCCTCCTGAATATGTAAGATATGTACAGCGGTTTTATTTGTGCAAAACGCTGTATCTAAAAGGGTTCTTTCACATTTGATAATAACATATTATCCTAAAAAAATACAGATGTTAAGAACCTTGTTTGTGAAAAAAAGTGTCTTTATTTGCCGCGCTCAACATCGCACAATCGAGCTGCATTTCATTCTGGTATTTAAAAACCCCCAGGGCAATGCCCTGGGGGGAAACAACCTTTACTTAAGACTGCAAGCAGTCATCGTCTTTCTGTTTCGAGCCTGCATTCGTCTTAGTCGTACAGGTTTGGAGCGATTGTCTCGTCGTCCATGTTTGTGGAATCATACCAGTAACCATCTGTAGGAACATCTTCAAGTTCCTGTCCGTTAGCTGCTGCTGTCAGAGCGTAGATTGCATAGTAGCCCATCATCAGAGGAGACTGTGTAACTGCACCAAGGAATGTTCCATCCTGAACTGCTGCTTTGATGATAGAACCAGCATCGAAACCAACACCGATAACGTCGCCGTTAGCTGCATCAGAACCAAGAACGTTCAGGTTTGCGTTAGCTGCAAGAACACCTTCTGCTGCTGTCTGGTTGGAACCGAAGATAGCGATACAGTTTTCTTTGGAAAGGATAGCCTGAGCTTCATTGGAGCAAAGCTCTACAGTTGTCTGTGCCGGAACAGCAACCTGGATAACAACGTCTGCGTCAGCTTCTGTTGCATCAGCACCTTTAGCTGCGTTTACATAGAATTCGTTACCTGCAACTGCTACTGTTTTGCCATCAGCCTGAAGCAGTTCGATCATTTTGTCGATGAATCCGCCACCACGCTGCTGAATGTTCTGAGCTGTAGCATCCTGGTTAACTTCACCGATAACAACCTGTCCATCAGCGTTAGCTACAACATCTTTGATTGCATTATACATATTTTCTGCTGCTACAGAACCAGCCTGTGCGTTGTCTGTACAAACTTCGCAAGCGATAGATCCTTCCGGAGCATCTGCGATACCTGTATCAAATGTTACAACCGGGATTCCTTTGTCAGCGCAATCCTTAAGAGCGTCAAGTACAGAAGATGTATCACAAGCTGCCAGACCTAATCCAGCCGGGTTGGAAGCGATTGCTGTGTTAACCATGTTAACCTGGTCAGCGATATCGGACTCACTGTTCGGTCCCTGTGCTGTATAAGTAACACCAAGTTCTTCAGCAGCCATCTTCATACCTTCCTGAGCTGCATCCCAGTATGTGGACTGGAAAGATTTAACCATCATTGGGAACTCATAAGCTTCGTTTGCTTTGAGATCTTTGAACTGATCCGGAAGATCAGCGGCCATAACTGTTGATGCAGACATACCTGCTACCATTGCTGCACAGATGCTTAATGCTACTACTTTTTTGAAATTCATAATTTACTTCCTCCTTATAAATTATATAGTTTTTTATTATGATGATACGTCAGTAGGAAATTTCTGACGCCCCACATCCTTATGAAGTTTTAGTTTTCAAAGCGGATAACAGTAATCCGCTTTGATTTTATACTGCTTACATAGCAGCTTTTTTCTTTTCTTTGATGATATCGATCAGGACTGCGATGATAAGAACAAGACCAGTGATGATCTGCTGCCAGTTTGCCTGCAGGCCGACATATGGAAGACCTGTTTTCAGAAGCATGATGACAAAGATACCAACAAATGTACCGATTACGGAACCGTAACCACCGGTTGCTGCAACACCACCGACGAATACACCGCCGATCGCATCCATTTCAAGTCCGGCACCGGTACCCGGCTGTACAGTAGGTGTAACTGCTGCATAAGCGATAGCTGCAAGACCTACAAACAGACCACATACTACATAAACCATTACATGGTAGAATTTTACGTTGATTCCTGAAAGAGCTGCTGCTTCTTTGTTGGAACCGATTGCGATGGTGTAACGTCCGAATTTTGTATGGTTCAGAACGAATTCCATCAGAAGTACCAGAATGATCATCCACAGGAAACCGATCGGGTAACGGGAAGCGCTTCTTCCTGTACCAACTGTAATCTTGAAGATTGTGTGGAACCATCCACCATCCTGTGTAAGTCCCGGCCATGGTGTAGCACTGCAGAGAGAGCCGGCACCACGGGTGATCATACATGTACAAAGAGTTGCAAGGAATGGCGGCAGGTTCATGATTCCGATCAGGACACCATTCAGTGCTCCGATCGCAATTCCCAGTACCAGGCAAAGTACCATAGCTGCTGCTACCGGCCATCCGTGACTTCTTACCATTGTTCCGGCGATCAGTGCGTAACACACCATACCGGTTCCGATTGACAGGTCTACACCACCAGTGATAAGCGGGAATGTAACACCGATTGCCATCAGAAGATCATAGTAAGAAAAGTCCAACATACTTAAGAGTGTTGTATACTGTCTGAACTCCTTACTCATAATAGAGAAGATTGCAGACAGTGCAATGATAACAAGTAAAACAATAAATCTCTGATCACTTATAATACTTTTTTTCTTCTTAGTCATGACTGTCCTCCCCTTAATTGATATTTCTTGTTGCCTTATCCATGATGTGTTCCTGTGTTGCCTCAGAAATATCAATATTTCCTGTCACTTTACCTTCACACATTACAATGATACGGTCACTCATACGGAGAATCTCTGTCATTTCAGAAGAAATCATGATAATAGATTTTCCTTCTGCTGCCAGTTTACTCATTAACTTGTAAATTTCGTTCTTCGCACCGACATCGATACCTCTTGTCGGCTCATCGAAGATCAGGATATCACTGTCGCGGGTAAGCCACTTTGCAATAACGACTTTCTGCTGGTTACCACCGGAAAGGTTCACTACCAGCTGATCACCGTTCGGTGTCTTTGTAGCAAGTTCTTTGATGTATTTCTCAGAAACTTCTTTTTCTTTTGCTTTGTTGATGAAGATTCCGCTTGTGAACTGCTCCATCGTTGCCAGTGTTGTGTTTTCATTTACAGATTTCTGAACAACAACACCATATCTTCTTCTGTCCTCAGACAGATAACCGATACCATATTTAACAGCATCCTGTGGGCTGTTGATAGTTACTTCTTTGAGCTGGCCGCTCTGTTTGTCCATGATGGAAATCTTTCCGCTCTGTTTCGGATCGGCTCCAAACAGTGCTCTTGCAGTTTCGGTACGTCCTGCACCCATCAGACCGGAGAAACCAAGGATCTCACCTTTTCTCAGTTCGAAGCTTACGTCCTGAACCATCTTACCTGCATTCAGGTTTTCTACTTTAAGAACCACCGGTGCATCCGGTGCTACCATGCTGTGTTCCTTAGGATCTTCATAAATAACACGACCAACCATCATGTTGATGATGTCTTCTTTTGTACTGTCTTTTGTAATCAGAGTTCCTACATATCCACCATCTCGCATGACTGTTACACGGTCTGTGATGACTTTGATCTCATCCATACGATGTGAGATATATACGATACCGAGGTTCTTCTCACGAAGATCTCTGATGATTACGAACAGGTCAGCGATTTCTTTTTCTGTAAGAGCTGCTGACGGCTCATCGAAGATGATAACTTCTGCTTTGTGGGAAATAGCTTTTGCGATTTCACACATCTGCTGTTTACCAACTGTTAAGTTGCTCATCTTTTCTCTTGGGTCGATCTCGATGTTCAGATCCTTGAACAATTTCTTTGAATCTTCGATCATCTTCTTATCGTCTACACGGATACCCTTTTTCGGCTCACGTCCGATAAAGATGTTCTGTGCAACAGTCAGGTCACCGACCATGTTTAATTCCTGATGTACGATTACGACACCATTGTCCTGTGCCTCACGTGTATTGTGGAAAGCCACTTCCTGACCTTTGTATGTAATAGAACCGGAATCCTTCTGATAAATACCGGTAAGAACTTTCATCAATGTTGATTTACCGGCACCGTTCTCTCCCATAAGTGCATGTACTTCGCCGCGTCTTACTTCGAAATTAACGTGATCCAGGGCATGAACACCAGGAAAGGACTTATCAATATCCTTCATTGTTAAAATAACGTCACCCATTGTTTCATCCTCCCTTTCGATCAGTTCTTTCTACGTCTTGCAGAAACGTCGGCATATACAGCTACGATTACGATGATACCTGTGATGATCATCTGCTGTCCTTTACCAAGACCAAATGCCATGATTCCCTGCTGCAGAAGAGAGATAATAAATACACCGATTACAGTACCGCCGATGGATGCAAGTCCACCAACCATGGATGTACCACCCATTACACAACCAGCGATTGCTTCGTTGTTGTACTGATCGCCATAACCAGGCTGAACGGTTGTATATGTAGCTACGAAAAACAGTGCTCCAATTCCAACTAAAACACCGCAGATTACATAAGAAAGCATGTTCCATTTCTTTGTATCTACACCAGAAAGTCTTACGGCTTCTGTGTTGGATCCGAGGCAGAGGATGTAACGTCCAGGTTTGGTATTGTAAAGAATGATTCCACAGATAATTGCCGCTCCGAGGAAGATTACCAGACCTACCGGAAATCCTTTATAAGATACGATGTTACGGAACCAGCCGTTTGCCGGGTCACTTGCCAGCGGCCAGCTTACGGACTGTGTTTTTGTGAATACAGATGCGATACCTTTTGCAATATTCATGGAAGCCATGGATACGATGAATGGCGGAACTGATAAGTAAGATACCAGCCATCCGTTAAAGATACCAAATGCAAGACCGATCAGTACACAGATTACCATTGCTGCTGCACATGGAACCTTGTAGCTTGTCATGCAGTAACCGGAAACGAGCGCACAGCAGAACATTACCGGTCCGATGGAGAAATCGATTCCTCCTGTTGCAATTACAAATGTAACGCCAAGTGACAGGAAGCCAAGGAAATATACATAGTTCAGTGTGGACTTGATACTGTCTCCAACAGGGAACTTACTTCCGAGAACCACCTTGAAAACTACGAACATCAGAATCAGGATGCAGACAAGTAAGATCCTGTTCAGGCCGAGTTTTTTCACGATTGGATTTTGTTTCAGCTTTTCCAATTTTTCGCCCTCCTTAAAAGTTTTAGACACACATCTTGCGTTTTCTATATAATACCGTGAACACTGCACAATTGTAATGGAAAATCTTACAAAAAAAGGTTAAATATTTACGGTTCGTCCATAAATATTTAACCCTTTTTATATTTTTTTTACTATTTTGCTATGAAAGCTTCAATGTATTGAACGGAAACAGCAGTTTTTCGATTTCACTGTCATACATATTATCCGGTGTCACAAGCTCGCACCCGGAATTTACATCTTTCTCATAGCTCTTACCGCGGAGCATCAGAATGGTCTCTTTTACACCAATATAACCCATCTTAAAAGCTTTCTGTACAACAAGGCCTTTAAATACTCCGTTTTCCATAAGCTGGACTGCTTCCTGTGAGCTGTCCACACCAACTACCTGAATGCGGTCTTTTGCGCCTGCTGCCTTCACTGCCCTTGCAGCACCTACAGAAGAATATTCATTCATTCCGGCGACCATCTTGAGATTCGGATACTTCTCCATAAGCTCAAGAGTGAGCTGACGGGATTTTTCATACCGAGAATCACAGTAAACTACATCGACGATATTTTCTGCAAGATCTCCAAGTCCTTTTCGGAAGCCCTCTTCTCGTTCAACTGCTGTCGATACACCCTTTACATGTGCTACGATCGCGATCTGGTCATCCGGTCCGAGAAGGGTGGCTGCAAATTTTCCAAGCTTTTCTCCCGCCTCCAGATTATCAGTTGCAACAGTCAGATCCTGTACTTTCTCCTCGGTATAGGAATCGATAAAGCTGATGCGGATACCTTTTTCTTTCGCCTCTTTCAGAAGATCATTGGATTCTGTAAAACTGGATGGTGAAAAAAGGATTGCATCCGGTTCTTCAGAAATAGCTTCTTTCAGAAGTTCATTCTGCCGCTCAATATCGTTTTCTTCATTTGGTGCTTTGATCTCAATATCGGCATTGTATTCTTTCGCCGCCATCTTTGTTCCCAGAATCAGTGCTTTCCAGAAATCATTCGTACTGTCCTCAACTTTCGGAATATAAACAAGGGACAGTCTTCTTTCTTCAAGCTTTCTCCGGTGATACCACGCAGCGCCTCCGATTCCTCCGATCAGACAGACAACCAGACAGATACTCATCCATTTTTTTCTTTTTTTCATTTCTGATCCTCCTGTCTGCCCGGAATCGTGATCGTCGCTGTCGTACCTTTGCCCGGAGTGCTCTCATATGTGATTCCGTAATCTTCTCCATAATAAAGCTTCAGTCGTTTCTGTACATTGTAGACACCGACTCCGTTGGAATGATAGTTTACTTTATGGCGGTCATAAATATGAGCCAGCGTTTCTTCATCCATTCCGACACCATCGTCAATAACCTGAAGAACGGCATTTCCGTCTTTTGGAAATCCCTTTACAATAAGAAGTCCTTTGCTCTCTTTGTACTTCAGTCCATGATAAATCGCATTTTCAATGATCGGCTGAAGCACCAGTTTGATCAGTGAGATATGTAATATAGAAGGATCTACCTCAATCTGGAATTCCAGTTTGTCTTTGTAGCGCATCTTCTGAATCGTCAGATAGCCCCGTGCATATTCCACTTCATTGGCGATCGGTACAACTTCATCCTCATTGCTGATGCTCTGACGGAGAAGTCTTGCAAGCGAAGCTGTCATCAGGACAACTTCTTCGTTTTTCTTTCCTTCAGCCATCCAGATGATAGAATCCAGCGTGTTGTAAAGGAAATGTGGATTGATCTGAGACTGAAGTGCTTTCAGCTCGCTCTTTCGTTTCTGCTCCTGCTCATGGACATTCTGCTCCATCAGTTCCTGAATACGGCGTGTCATCACATCAAAGGATTTTGTCAGGCTTCCGATCTCGTTTCTGGAATCTACTACAACATCAGAGACACTGAAATCTCCTTCCTGCACTTTTTTCATAGAATCGCGCAGCTTCTGGATCGGGAGTGTGATACTCCTTGCCATAAATCTGGAAAAAAGAAGCGCCACGATCACCAGAACAACCGCTGTCAGTACATAAATGCTCTGCGCCTGGCGGCTTTTGCTCAGGAGTTCGCGCACATTGGTGCAGTCAACAACTGTCCAACCGGTCTTATCAGATCTGGAAATGGAATATAATTTTCCGTTGTTTCCGGTTCCGGTCAGTACCGTATCCTCATCGGTATCCATGATCAGACTTATATTTTCTGTCTGAAGTTCGTTGTAAAGCTGCTGCTGCTGCGGATGATAGACAATATTTCCCTTTGCATCAAGGATAAATGCATATCCTTTTGTTCCTACTGTACTCTGGTCGCAAAGTCCACTGATCGCACTGTAATTCAGATCAATAAAAAAGACGCCTTCTTTTTCTCCGCTGCCGCTACGGTCACGGATTCCTCTGCTCAAAGTGATCACCCACGGACGTTCCCCACTGATGATATGCTGCACATGAGATGAGGTCAGTGTCGGTCCTTCCGGACTGTTCAGTGCCTGTGTATACCATTCCTGTGTATTGAGATTCAGATCATGATTAACAGATTTACTTCCATTATTAATAAGCATTCTGCCGCTTTTACTGATGATTCCTACATTTCGAATATCGCTTCGGCTGTCCAGAATGGTCTCAAACTGTTTCAGGATACGATAACGTCCTTCGCTATCAATTTCGTCCGAAAAAAGATAGTCCTGGACATCCTCGTTGCTCGAAATCAGATAGGCAATATTTTCCATATAATCGATGTAGGAGTCAATGTTCTGGTTCATCTGCTGGATGATTGTCTGTGTATACTGTGAAGAGTTTTCAAAAATAGAAGTATTTGTAAAACGCATCGATACACCGGTCACGATCACAACTGCACTGAGAACCAGAATGGCTACCGTTGCAAAAATAACACTCTGAATGCTGCGGAATCTTCCGATAAACCTTGCTGACAGATTCTTTTTCTTCATCGGCGTTTCTCCCTTGCGTATTCTGTCGGCGTGCATCCTGTCATCTTTTTAAATGAGATTCCAAAATAATGAGGATCGGAAAATCCGACTTTTTCAGCAATCTCATAGTTTTTCATCGTAGTATTTTCCAGAAGTTCCTTTGCTTTCTCCATACGGGTACGGATCAGAACTTCCGTAAAGGTCTCACCGGTTTCTTCTTTAAATATGGTACTGAAATAACTGGTACTGATATTTAAATAGGAACAGATACTGTTCAAACTGAGATCCGGATCCATATAATTTTTCTGTATGTAATCGATTGCAAGACGTGCCTGACGCTCACTGCTTGACGTATTCATTTCAGAAAGAATGTTGATTACGCGTCTGGTGTGACGGGCAACCACCTCACAGGCCTCCCCGAAAAACTTCTGATCGGTGATCTCGCGGATCAGTTCATCCCGGCCTTCCCGGATCTGCTCCATATCTGCCGAAACATCTTCGCAGGCATTGTCCATGGTTCGTATAACCTGCTGAAGATACATACAGGCACGGCTTTTTTGCATAAGTGCATTACGAATCAAATCTTCAATCGATACAAGCGTCTGAAGAGCCAGGTCTTCCTGCCCGGTTTTTAATGCTTCTTTCAAAACAGAAAGCGGTTCATCTATCGAGATTTCCTGTACCGGATGTTTTTCTTCCATATCAATAAGAAGATTCCCTCCCAGAAGGTAACGGTACTGCAGAGTATCCTGTGCCATGTTGTGGGACTGTACCAGTTCTTCCGGTTTCTTCACCCATTTGCCAATTCCCATAGATACGTCAAATCCCATAACTTCTTTTGTCTTCTCCTGAATTTCCCGACAGATTTCTCTTGTCTTTTCGGTGAAGTTGCGACTCCATTTTTCCTGAAACAGGATTCCGACACGATTGTTGCCTTCCTGATATGCAAAGCCAGCTTCTTCACGTGTCACGATTTCATCGCTGATATTGTAGAGGACAAATGCCATGAGTGCACTTTCCTGCTGTTTCTCGGTATCCAGTTCATACATTCCTGAATAAAGATCGATGTCAAAAAGAGCCACCCGATAACTGATTGCAGAAATGTCGATTCCCATCTCAGCGAGACGCTGGATACTTTTACTCACATCAGTGCTGCAGTTGACCAGCGCCTCCATGTTTTTGGAACGGATGACCTGTGCATTTTTGCGGTATTTCTCAGAGTTTTCGGTCAGTTTGTTCATTTTGGTTTTTTCGCGGCGAAGCTGATCAACTTTTTCTTTCATTTTGTTGATCACACCGGTGAGTTCCATAGCAGTTACCGGCTTCAAAAGGTATTCGCTGACACCGTACTGGATGGCCTTTTTGGCATATTCAAATTCGCCGAAACCGCTGAATATCACGATCACGACATCCGGATAATTGTCATGCAGAAATTTGCTGAGTTCCATACCGTCCATATATGGCATGAGAATATCGGTCAGAACAATGTCCACGGGATGTTCTTTTACAAATTCTGCTGCCTGTTTGCCGTTTTCGCAGTCACCCACAAGTTCGCAGTCCAGACTTTTCCAGTCGATGTTTTCTTTGATGGCATCACGGACAAGGATTTCGTCATCTACGAGTAGTATTCTATACATGTATTTTGCTCCCCCATCTATATCAATTCATGTACTTTTGGATATTTCCCAGTATTTTATTGTAACATGATTTGGGGTGTTTGGGTACAGGAAATGTGGAGGTTTTGTTAAAAAATATACAATAGAAGGGATATATCATAAGTACGTTGCAAGTGAGAATAGTAAATGTGGAATTGTACAGGCAGAAGATACCGTAGGCACGTTGCGGATAGGAAGGTTCCCGGTTCTGTGACACGCTGCATTTCCGGATTTTCTTCGTGCGCTTATTTGCATCGTCCTTGTGTAAACTCGCTCCGCTCAGACAGAACACAAGAACGACGCAGCTAGCACTCATAAAATCTCGGAAGCCTCGCTAGGTCACTGAACCGGGAATCTTCCATCTGCAACTGGTTATGGTATATTGGAGAAATCTGGCAAGCCTTTGGAGCTCCTGGTTGACCTGTTATAGTGCAAGTCTGTTCTGGGTCATCCGAATTTCAGGGATTTATGGACTCTCGCTTCAGTAACCTCCCTCCGAGTCATCCAATTTCAGGCACTTTGGGGACTTTCTCTCCGGTAACCGTCCTCCGAGTCATCCGACTCCGGCTTTTTCGGGGACTTTCTCTCCAGTAACCTCTCTCCGAGTCATCCGACTCCGGCTTTTTCGGGGACTTTCTCTCCGGTAATCTTCCTCCGAGTCATCCGGTGCCATTATTTTCGTGCACTCTTTCCCACACAAGCGCAAATCAGGTCATTCTCCGCCTTCACCACCATGCTATTTTCTCAATAAAATACCCACACGGGCGCTTGCTAAATTACTGTTACCTTTTATTCCATGTTACTGCATAGAAAATACCCCACACGGCCACTTGCTTTGCGTGGCCAGGTGGGGTGCGCGAGGGGAGAGCGACCTTCGCAACTGTGAGCGCCCTCCCCTCGCAAGGTTTTTTAATTGTCAAATTATTTAACGGGTCCGAGGGCAGTTCCCTTACTTTACAATATATCCCTCTTCATCCCACAGATCATGCCAGTCTTTTGCGCCTTCCCACAGGAATACCTGACCTTTAACCAGTCTGTTTCCTTTTTCGAGTGTACCGATCTTTGCCATTTCTTCATCGGTCAGCGGATCTTCTGTGACGCATTTCAGATTGCTTACATAGTTATGTACTGAGAATGGAATGGAGATTTCTCCTCTCTGATGAGCCCATTTCAGAGCGATCAGTGCCGGATGAACACCATGTGCTTTTGCAATCTCCTGCATTTCCGGTGTCTGCATATCAGCAACATCTTCCGGGCAGATATCTCTTTCCGGTCTTCTCGGTGAACCAAGCGGCATATAGCCTACCGGCTGGATGTTGTGTGCAACAAGATAGTCATACTGCTCCTGCTGCTGGAAGCATGGATGAAGCTCCAGTTCACATGCTGCCGGTTTGATCTTCATTAACGGAAGAACAGCCTCAAGCTTCGGAATCGTCATGTTGGAAATACCGATGTAACGGATTTTTCCTTTTTCTACCAGTTCTTCACACTGACGGTAGGTATCCATGAATTCTTCTACGCTGAACGGTCTGGAATCCGGGTTTCTGGAATCCACATCACAGAATGGTGCATGATAATTCGGGAATGGCCAGTGGATGAAGTACAGATCCACATAGTCACATTTCAGATCCTGAATGCTCTTTGTGCATGCTTCTTCTACTTTTCTGTGCATGTCGTTCCATACTTTTGTCATGATGAAGAGGTCTTTTCTTTCTACAACGCCTTCTTTGATCGCTGCTTCAAAAACTTCACCAATCTGATGCTCATTTCCATAGCATGCTGCACAGTCAAACATACGATATCCGCTGCGGATTGCTCCTGCAACTGCTGCAGATACCTCTTCTGCGCTTACCCGGTCAGATCCAAATGTTCCCATACCCATACATGGTACTTCTTCTCCTGAGGGAAGTGTTACTTTCGGCACGATTGCCGGATCGATAAATTCTGCCATTTTTATTTCCTCCTGATTTTGATTATATAGTTTTCGTTAGCTTAAAGTCTTTGTATAACAATCTGCGGCAACAGCTTCTTCATATCTTCCATTACAAAGAATCCTGTCTCTTCACGCATCGCTGCCGCTGCGGAAATTGCACTTGCTCTTCTTAATGTTTCTTCAAGAGAAAGTCCCTCGCTTAAGCCCAGTGCAAATCCGGCGATCATGGAATCACCGCATCCTACGGTATTGACTGCATTGATCTTCGGAACGATTGCACGGAAGATTCCTTCCTCCCCCACTGCCAGTGAACCGTCTGCACCAAGTGAGACCGCAACGATCTCCACACCATTTGCGTGAATTGTTTTTGCCGCATCAATGATATCCTGAATGTCATCGCAGTGTTTACCGGTCAGCATACGGATTTCATCAATGTTCGGTTTGATCAGTGTCGGGCATGCTTCAATTCCCATTTCAAGAAGTTTTCCGCTTGTATCAAGGATTACCGGTTTGCCGGCTTCCTTTACGATCTTTACAAGTCTCTGGTATGCTGTTCCGTCAAGTCCTTTCGGCACACTGCCGGACATGGATACAACATCTGCATCTTTTACCAGTTCTCTGAATTTCTTTTCGAATCCGGCAAAATCTTCTTCTGTCAGTGTAAATCCCGGCTCCAGAAATTCTGTCTGCACATGATTTACCTCATCCCAGATATTGATGCAGGATCTGCTCTCAGCATTCACATGATAAAAATCACCTTTGATACCGAATGGTTTCAGAGCATCTTCGATATAGTTCCCTGCATGGCCGCCCACAAACCCGGTGGCCACAACCTCTGCCCCGTAAATGGCTGCCGGTTTGGATACATTAAGGCCTTTGCCGCCGGGAACGTAAGAACATTCCCGGACGCGGTTTACCTCGCCTGTTTTAAAATCATCTACCACATATCTTTTGTCGATTGCTGCATTTAACGTCACTGTCAGTATCATTTTCAATCTTCCTCGTTTGATAAGAGAATCTTTCCTTTTACAAGTCCCGGTGTCTTAAATAACTGGAATGCTTCCTGTGCCTGACTCATCGGAATCTTTTTGTAAACGAAGCCCGGATCAAATTTCAGCTGGCCAGTTGCAAAATAATGCGCTGTCAGATCCCATTCACGTCCCGGGTATGGTGCACTGTAAGACATCCAGGAACCGGTCAGTTTGAACTCTTTGCGGTTCATGTTTTCCCACTGCGCAGGTGTGAAGGTCAGGTTCTCATGTGGAGTACCAATAAAGCATACATGAGCTTTGTTTGCAGCAAGTTCAAATGCCATATGCATGGTCGGAACCTGTCCGGCTGTCTCAAATACAAATCCGTATCCTTTGCCGCCGGTGATCGCCATTGCTTTTTCCATGTAACCTTCTTCTTTTGTATTGATGACTTCATCTGCACCAAGACGTTTTGCAAGCTCAAGACGCTCATCGCTGATATCGAATACAACAACTTTCTTTGATCCGAAGATCTTTGTCCACTGCATGGTGAACATTCCGACTGTACCACCGCCGAGGATCGCAACATATTCTCCGCCGTGATAATCGTTCTGGAATACACCATGGATAGCCACAGTTGCAGGCTCAAACATTGCGCCCTGCTCATAGGATACGCTCTTGTCAAAAGGAACTGCATTCTGCTCCGGAACTACAACATAATCTGCATTGCTTCCTTGCTGTCTGGAACCGATAAAGCTGTAATGTTTGCAAAGGGAGAAGTTACCCTGCTGGCAGTCGTCACATTTCATACATGGGAGAAGCGGTGCACCGGATACACGGTCGCCGACTTTTACCTTTGTTACACCTTCGCCGACTTCTACTACATCACCGGAAAATTCATGGCCGAGAACGATCGGGTAAAAATGAACACCATGGTTCAGAACACGCGGGATATCGGATCCACAGATACCGGAATATCTGACTTTGATCTTTACGGCACCTTTTGTTACCTTTGGTTCTTCAATTTCCTGATACTGTACATCTTCATTTGCAACTACTACTGCTGCTTTCATAATATATTACTCCTTTCGTGAAAGGAGAGAAAGCACCCCCTGCGCTTTCTGGAAAAACAAGCCCATTTTATTGAAACTTGAAGTTCTCGGGAACTGTTTTCTCTCCTGACTATTCAAATATGTAAGTTATCCCGCATGGGAACATTCTATTTGCTGAAAATCATTAAATCACTTTGTCATCATATGTGCCAGAGACTTGTAAAGTTCAAGATACGTCTCATAAGTCTTATCATACACTTCTTTATTCTCCGGTTTTGGCTCGTGGCGACGTGTTTCTTTTACCGTGATGGAAACAGCTTCATCATAATCTTTGTAAAGTCCGACTCCGACACCGGCAAGGAGTGCGGCTCCAAGCGTTGTTGCTGTATCGGATGCCGGTACAACGATCGGTTTGCCCGTGATATCGGATTTGATCTGTGTCCAGAGAAGCGAGTTCGCAGAACCGCCCATTGCTCTTAAGACTTCAGCATTTGCTCCGGCTGCCTCTGCCACCTCAAGATTGTGGCGCAGAGAAAGTGCCACGCCTTCCATGCAGGCACGTACCATATGCCCTTTGGTCTTTGCAAAATCGAGTCCATAGAAAACACCTTTTGCATATGGATTCCAGATTGGGGAACGCTCACCGGACATATATGGAAGAAATACAACTCCGTCACTGCCCGGATTTATTTTTTCTGCAATCTCGTTGAGCTGATTCAAAGAAGACATCCCTGTCTGTTCCTTCATCATTCGCTCATAATCTGCAAATTCACGTTCAAACCAGCGCATCACCCCGCCGCCACCGGTCGTCCCGCCCTGCAGAAGCCATTTACCCGGAATGACATGATACCCGAGGATCAGTCGTGGATCTGCTTTGTATTCATCAATGCAGATGCTCATTCCACCTGCCTGTCCGCCCTGTTCCTGTGTTTCTCCCAGATGAATGACACCGGCACCCAGAGTTCCACAGGCTGCATCCAGACCACCTGCTACGACCGGGGTTCCTTCTGCGAGTCCGCACTCTGCGGCTGCTTTTGCTGTCACGGTACCTGCGACATGGTCACATGCGCAGATCTCCGGCAAAAATCCCATCGGAATTCCGAGGCATCTGCACATCTCTTCGTCCCAGCATCCCTTCTTCATATCGAAACAGTGAAGGCCGTATCCCTGTGACATATCCTGTGTGATCGCACCTGTCAGTTTAAAGGCAATAAAGCTGTTGGACTGGAGGATCTTGTCGATCTTTTCATAAACTTCCGGAAGATTTTCTTTGTACCAGATGATCTTTGCTGTCGTATAAGACGGCTGAAGTGAATTTCCTGCAACTTCAAAGATTTTATCTTCACCGATTTCCTTATTCAGCCGTTCACAGATATCCTGCGCACGGGTATCCATCCAGATCGGTGTGTTGGTAAGTACTTTGCCCTCTTTGTCAATCGCAATGGCAGACCAGCTCTGTCCGTCAATGCCAACTCCGGCAATCTCCGCCGGATCGATGCCTGCTTTCTGCACGGTTTCTTTTGTCGCCCTGCATACAGCACTCCACCATTCTTCCGGATCCTGCTCTGCCCAGCCTTCCTGTGGATAGTATACCGGATAGTCACCATTGGATGCGGCAAGGACTTTGCCCTCTTTATCAAACACCGCTACCTTACAGGCACTTGTTCCGATATCGATTCCAAGTAAATATGATTTCATCATTTTGCTGCTCCCATTTCTCCGGCTGCCCGGAGTTCCTTCTCTTTATCAGATGTTCATGCTAAAACCCTTACGGATTTTCCGGCAATGATCTCGGTCTCAAGTTTCTCGCTGAAAAGTTCTCCGGATGTCTCACCGGCATTTTCCAGATGATTCAGCATAACTTTTGCCACTTCTCTTGCAATTCCGTCTGTCGGCTGCGCTACGATCGTCAGCTTCGGATTACAGGCACGCGCAAACTGCAGGTTATCAAACCCAATCATCGACAGCTGCTCCGGAATCCGGATGCCTAGTTCGTTCACTCCGATCATGGCTCCCATAGTCATTTCGTAGTTTGTAACAAATACCGCCGTCATCTCCGGATTATTCTGCACAAGTTCTTCCAATCCCCGGACACCGCCCTGAATCGTATAATCTCCATGCCAGATCAGAGATTCACGCACCGGGATCCCGGCACTTTCCAGTGCTTTATAATATCCTGCCATACGTTCCTGCGCAGTAAAAACCTCCTCCGGTCCGCCGATAATTCCGATATTTCGGTGTCCTCTCCCGATAAAATACCGGACTGCATCTTCAGCAGCCTTTTTATTATCAACAAGAACACTGTCGCAGTCAATTCCCTGAATTTTTCGATCGATCAGAACAATCGGTTTACCCATCTTCTGAAAACGTTTCAGATGATTTCCTTCTTCATCCACAGGCATGTTGATGATACCGTCCACACGCCGGCGGATCAGGAACTCAACTGCCTCCCGTTCCAGTTTCTTATCGGTTCGGCAGTCGCAGACGATCGTCGCATAACCGTGACTTCGCAGGACATCCTCCATACCGGTGATGATCTCGGCACAGAAAGTATTGTTCAGCTCCGGGATGACAACGCCAATCGTTCTGGTGGCATTTGTCTTGAGTCCCCGTGCCACCTCATTGACTTCATAATGAAGTTCTTCAATTGCTTCTTCAATCTTTATTCTGTTTTTTTCGCGTACATTTCCGCCATTAAAATAGGAAGAAATCGTAGCCAGCCCCAGTCCTGTCCGTCTGGCTATATCCTTCATGGTCGCTGCCATTTCGCCTCACTGCCTTCTGCTTTTATTCTGCTTTACCGTCGCATCCACAGACTTTCATTCTTGCCATAACCAGTTCTTTCACTGCTGCGATTGCTGTCTTGCCATAAGCTTTCGGATCAATGGTATCCGGTTTTTCTTCAAGAAGTTCTTTGACTGCTTTAGAGTAAGCTGCACGAAGTTCTGTCGCAAAGTTTACCTTGCAGATACCACGTTTTACGCAGTCGCTTACATCCTCGTCACTGAGTCCGGATGCTCCGTGAAGAACCAGCGGAATATCAACAACTTCGCGGATCTCGCTTAAACGTTCTTTGTCAAGAACCGGTGTACCTACATAGAAACCGTGTGCTGTTCCGATTGCAACTGCCAGAGAAGTAACACCTGTACGCTCAACAAATTCTTTTGCTTCCTGCGGATCTGTATTGGTGTCAGCTTCTGCTTCAAGATCATCTTCCTTGCCGCCGACCTTGCCAAGCTCTGCTTCACATGGAATATCCAGTGCGTTTGCTACATCTGCTACACGTTTTGTCTCTGCAATGTTTGCCTCGAAGTCCAGTTTGGATCCGTCGATCATTACGGAAGTATATCCTGCATGGATTGCCTGCATAGCCAGTTCAAAGCTGCTGCCGTGATCAAGATGAAGACATACCGGAACAGATGCTTTTTTAGCTTCTGCTGCAACAATTGCTGCATAAGTATCCACTGTACCGTACTTTATAGTAGATGGAGTTGTCTGGATCATAACCGGTGCTTTCAGTTCTTCTGCTGCCTGAATGATGGCTTTCACCATTTCCATATTCTCTGCATTGAATGCTCCTACTGCATATCCACCTTCCTGAGCTTTTAACAGCATTTCTTTTGATGTAACAAGTGGCATAACTTTTTCCTCCTTAATGATATATGTATATTTTTTATTTTACTACTTGTGATTGATCGGAAAGTTCCGAAACCGAAACGTTTCTGTTTTGAGTTAATCATACCTCTCCTCCCGCATTCTGTCAACCGTAAAATATTTATCTTTTATCGGAAAATTTTCCCTTGCATTGTATAGTGATTACAGGTAAATTGAATATAGAAAGGCGTATTTTAAAAGACTGCGCCGGAGCGAAATCAAATTATTTGAACGGAGGCATAAACAACATGTTAAAAGGTATTCCTGAAATCTTATCACCAGAATTATTAAAAGTATTATGTGAAATGGGACACAGCGATCGTCTTGTTATCGCTGATGGTAACTTCCCGGTAGAATCCATGGGCAAAAACGCTATCACGATCCGCTGCGACGGACATGGTGTTCCGGAAATCCTGGAAGCAATCCTGAAAGTTTTCCCGCTGGATACTTATGTAGAACATCCGGTAAACCTGATGGAAGTAATGCCTGGCGATGATGTGGAAACCCCGATCTGGGATACATACAAAGAAATCATCCGCAAATATGATGACAGAGGAGATGCTACTGTAGGAAACATCGAGCGTTTCGCATTCTATGATGAAGCCAAAACAGCTTACTGCATCATTTCCACAAGTGAAAAAGCTCTGTATGCAAACATTATGCTGCAGAAAGGTGTTGTCATCAACAACTAATTATCGGCCATCTTTTTTCAAAAACCCCGGGGATCTTCGAAGACCTCCGGGGTTTTATTATTTTGAATATAAAGCATCATTTTTTGAAAGAAGATATACACAATATTGATTCATGCTTATCCCCTCACGTACAGAGTGTTCTGCAAGATCTCTATGCAGACTTCGAGGAATCCTCAGCTTGAACTGCCCGGAATATTTCGAAAGACTGTCTGGCTCATGAATTTCAACCTTATCTTCCAACGCTGCTTTGAACCATTCTCTTTTAGCATCTACTGCATTCTTAATTGCACTTTCCATTGTTTCTCCACACGTGATACATCCCGGCAAATCCGGATACGAAACCACAAAGCCGCCCTCATCCTGATCCTCAACAATTTCCATCCGATATGGCTTTTTCATATATTCGTCCAACTTACTCATTTCTCATTCCTCACTCTCAACAATTTGTTTTACCAGCTGTATGTATACTTTTTTAATTGGTTCATGTCTGGGTATTGTAATTGGATTACATCCTTCTTTTCGAAATGTACAATGACTGCTGCCACCTCCCGGCATATACATCGTATATCCGTAACTCTCCAATATCTTTTTTATTTCATCAAATCTTACATTACTTGACAGGTTACATATTTTTGCTGTCAGCTTATCCCACTTGGACATAAATCATTCTCCTTATATTATATTAGGTGTCATATATGGTGTCAACAATCTTCTCTGGAATATTGTTTCGAACTGAAACATGTGAATATCCGAACGAGTACGGAATCTATAAGATGAATTAAATATAGCACAGTATTTTTTACAGGGCAATAAAATTCGTTCGTCAAATTCTCTCTTTTTATGTCAAAAAAACACCTGACTCGGAATGTTATATCTCTGATAATAAATACATTCCTAATCAGGTGTTTCATTATTAGTATTCTTTTGCCTGTTTTAATCCAGCTCGAAAAGCTGACGCTGTTTCAGGTCGATGGATGACCATACGGTACTTGTATGTTCCTGACCGTACAGATATACAGTACTGGAAACTTTCGCATACAGCTTACAGGACTCTTTATATCCATTGCTGCCATTCTGGTTTCGCAGATACTGTTCGATATCAGAAACTTTCAACGCGTAGGCACTGTTCTGGGACAGATGGAATTTGCCATCACTGCCACTCTCAATTGTACCGATATTTCCATAACCGCTCAGACTTCCGATCTGCGCTGTAATATCAGATACATTCTTCGTGGTCGGGCATCCGTCTTCTACACTGCCATTTTCATCTTCAATGTAAAACTGAACAGTCATCTCCTGTTTATCGAGTTCTTCCTGACTTAAATCAGCACTTACCATATTGTAATCCCTGACATTGATGTAGAAATCCATATTTTCTTCCAGTGTATTTGCTTCATCAGAATCCCATGATGTCTGGTCTGTCATATAAAATCTGGTGCGCTCTGTCTCTGCTGCCGGATTCAGTGTTTTTACAAAGTTTACTTCCGGTTTTACCGCAGTAACGTTTGCCGCTGCCACGATCGTATTGATAAACAGTTTGATTTCATCATCATTCTGTACCCGCCGATGTCCTGCTCCGGTATAAATAACATTCCCCTTACTGTACAGATAATAATTATTTCGAACATCATTTGGTGAATTATTATAATAGTTATCCGTCAGACAATACCAGGCAACCACATCGTTCATTCCATCGCTCTGATCATTGATATCTCGATCCTGCTCCATCCCAAGCTGATAATACTGTCCGTGTGTCTCTGCAATGGTAATACTGTCGCCAATCACATAAGGATACTGCGTGATCGCACCATCATTTACCTTTGTTGCCCTTGTTGTCAGTGTATCTCCCGTACCGAGCGTTTTACCGTCCAACATTGCATTTGTATATCCCTGTGTCTGTGCATAGCTCTTTGATTTATCACCGTTTTTATATGCCACATCACCTGCCAGCGTAAGCAATGTCTTAAAGTCCACACTTCCATCTGACAATGGTTTGCCTTTTTTGAGCAGTTCAGAAACCGTCTGATTTCCAATCGTTGCATCAGAAGTAATACCATAGCGGTCCATACCTACTACCGAACGGAGAATTGTATTCAGCGACAGTCCCCAGTTTTCATTTCTTGCAGTATTCCACAGCCAGCTGTCGTTATAAAGACCAATGCTTCCGCCGCTGTTTACTGTTCCATTTGAATTGTAACCGTCCCTTGCGATCTGGCCGTATATTTTTTGATGATCAGTATTGATATAAGAAGTCGTGTCATGTGCAAAAATAACACTCTTTCCGGATCGGATAAATTTCAGGATCTCCTGCACCGCATCTATGGAAATATCCTGATACACATCCTGGAATCCTATGATCAGCATCTGCTGATCATCCAGCAGATTTGCAAAGGTTGTTTTCTGTCCGTTTTTATCCAGAACATTTCCATTATTAATGTCTGTAACATTTCTGGAAATTACATTGATATTGAAGTCCTGCACTCCGGCTATCAGATTCTTAAAAGTGCTGCTATCCGCAAGTGTCCATGTACATGGATTTGAACGATTTACTGAATTATCCTGTGGAACAAGCTGCAGAACATTGATCGTCTGTTTCGCAACCCCATCCGGTTTCTGCTGTTTTGCATAGCCAATCTCAGAAGTATGGATATAGGTGTTACGGTTGCTTGTCAGTTCCAGTTTCCAGGTAATCAGCTTATAGTAATCTGACGGAATTTTTCTGGTAACGGTATATTTCTTTCCAAGCTTCAGTTCATAACGCATATCTCCGCTACCATAATCTTTCTGTGAAAGGACATTTCCGTCTTCATCCTGCACGACCATATATTTGTCCTGCGATTCTTTCTTTGAAAGATTACCGTCAAAGTTCAGATCCAAGTAAAGTTTACAGTCATAAGTTGTCGTTGCCGGGGCTGCATCAGAATCATTTTCTACCGTAAAAGTATATTTCAGCTCCCCGTCAATATATCCTGTATCACTGAGATCCACAGGTGTCTTGAATGTGCCGGCAGTTCCCAGCCGCTGCGGTTCCTTCGGTTTGCCTCCGTTCTCATCAAATTTGATTACCGGCTTTGCCAGATTTATAAAGAAGCTGAGATCTTTTGCTCCGCTTTCCAGTTCTTTATTCGTAGCTACATTTTCATATTTCAGTGCGTCCTTTATGAACTGGTAATAATACGAAGCAGAATCTACTTCCTTTGCATTCGGCTTATCACCATCTACAAGTCCGGATGCCAGCACCACCGGATAACCACTCTTTACAAAATCCATCAGTGAATTGTACTGCTGCTTTGTTATATCATTTCCGGATCCGCGGAAATATCCGGATCCATCTTCATTGTATGTACTGAGCGGTGCGTACCGGAGTTTCCCATCGGACCATGGACCCTGCGCATAATCTGTATCAAGCTGACCCAGCATTTTCGCAAGATTGTTATTTGCAATAATACTTTTTGAATCACCTACATGAGCATATCTGTACTCTCCACTTCCCGTAATCAGGCTGTTTGCATTTTTTTTCTGATCGCCGATGAACACCATATCGTATTCCGAGCCGATATCATCAATATGTCCGACAAATTCTGCTGCTGTCATAGGAGTAATTGTTGCTCCGATATTTACATCTGTTCCACTGTCTGCATAAATGACTCCGAATTCTGAACAGGAACCATACCTGGCATTATTTCCGTTTCCTCCATTACTGTCCAGCGTTCTCAGAAATGTGATTTTCATACTCTGTACTGATCTGATTGTCTTTTCGAACTGTAGCGCAGTCACTTTACCCTGATTATCTGTTGTAATCTTCGTTAATCCGGTTACCGTATCAATCAGCTTCTGTCCGTTCACATCTGAGTATAACTCAGCTTTGTACTCCACAGGAACACCATTCTGGCTGCCATTTCCCTGATATGTACGGTTCTGATAAAAGAATCCCCGAATATCCTGAGCCCCGTCAAAAGTTACCGTAAAATACGGCGGATTATTTTTGTTGTGACCATCTTCATTGTTCCACAAAGTATGCCATCTCGTGTTTGGATCTCCGTCGATCATATTCTCAGCTTTATCATCCTCCTTTGCAGTCTCACTGCAGCAGGCCGTTACACTTTTGATCTTACGGTCTGGACCAGCCACCCATTTCTTCACATTTTCTTTATCCAGCATCTCATTTCCCGTATATGGCATAATTTCCAGTACTTTGAGGTTTTCTTTTACCAGGGTACTTCTCTGATATTTGTAATTAATGATGTATTCAATTGCCCTTGCCTGTGAGATTTCTCTTCCAAGAGGCTCTATTTTCTGTGTAGAAGTATCGCTTCCATCATCCAGATTCGTCTGTTCTGAATTATTATTTTCCAGCTTACGGTACTGGTTTTCGCTATTGATGTATTTGATAATCTCTTCAAATCCATGCATGGTATCGTCAGGATCATAAGTAATGTTTTCCTCAGAATCCAGATTTACATTAAAATTTGTATGGAAAGAAGTATTTACAAGATTGTAATCACCGTCAGTTCCTGCAAACATATTTTTGAAAAAGTACATATATGTATTTATATAATGTCCGTCTGCATCTTCTGTCTCATTCCTCACAAACTTCGAAAAAGCATCGGTAAATGCTTTCTCATTCACTCTGGAAGCGTTGACAACACACGGAATGGAAGTCGCTGCAATCGCAGCTGCCACATCAGCCGAAAGAGTACCGTTTACATAGATCAGGTCATAGTTATCAAGTGTATCTGCAAAACTGTCTGATACACGGACTTCGTCATCCTGCGCCTGCACGTCAGCGTCTTCCTCATCTTCCTGCGTATCACCGTCTTCTACAGCAATGTCTTCTGCATCAATGTTCTCTGATTCATCTACATTCTCCTGTACATCGATGTCCGTTTCATCCTCACCGGCGCCATCTTCTGTATCATCGGATTCCAGAACTTCTTCACTGACATCTGTCTGCTCTGTCGTGTCATCTCCAAATGTATCTTCCGGTTCAAGTGCAACCGCCTGCTCTTCATCCTGTGCGGAATTTGCCGCAGTATCATTTCCTGACGAACTGTCCCCGGTAACTGCCGGAGCATACGCAGTTGTTGCGCCGTCCGAAGCCAGTTTCGTGTCGACTTCAATTTCAAAATTTTCAAATTCTCCGTCTGCACTGTCAGCATCCGCTTTTGGCTTCAGATGGAAAACATATTTTTTGAACCAGTCATTGTTTGTATAGCCGCCCTGATAATAAAAGCTGTTTACCTGAACAGAGACAGCGGTACCACCGCCAGGTGCAAAATCATAGTTTCCGGTGCCCGGAGTCAGACTGTAAGTTGCCGCTGACACATAATGCGTTGCCACGTCTCCATCAGAAACCGGAAGGTACACATCCTGATTGTCCGGATAGTTTGGATAATACCATCCGAAATAACTGTACGGAAGCGCAGCCTCACCTTCTGTGTCATTTGATTTACAGCAGAAATATACTTTTGATACGCGGTAATAATAGTTATAGGAAAGTTCACTTGAAATTTCCTGAATTTCATTATAAGGAACGGCACTTCGACCGGTTACAATAGAGATTTCAGATCTGGTAAGTTTTCCGTTCACTTCCTGATAGTACCAATACTCATCATTGTCCAGCACAATACTGCCATCAGTAAGTTCCGCATCCGGGTTCTTCGCAAGATCTGTCGCATTTGCTTTTACATAAGCAAGGTCACCAATAACTGTATATTTGTAGTTCGGATACTGGTCAATATTTTCGCCGAGATATACATACGGATCTTCCTGTGTTCCTGCTTTTACAGGATTCTCAACCTCTCCCAGGATCGACTGAAAAGCCGCATCTGCATCCACGCCTGTTTCATCTGTATCCTGTACAGAAACATTGTCGGAAGTATCTGGCACGCTGTACTCGTTCCACTCTTCTCCGCTGTCTGACTGAACATCCGCAGAAGAAGGTCCATCATCTGAAATCCCTGATTCAGAATCTGAGAATGCATCACTGCCACTGAATACATCTGTATCTGATAATTCCACTGTTCTTACATAAGACTGTTGTACAACTTCCGGCTGTCCGCCGAAAGACTGTGCATCGACGCCACTTTCATCACCTGAAAAACTGCCGTTCTCATTGTTTTCATAGGAATTGTCAAACGTAATACCTTCGGAGCTGTCCTCACCGGAATCAGAAGTTCCCCCATCACTGCTGCCATAAGAATCACTTCCATCAGATCCAAACGCATCTTCTCCGCTGGAAAAATCATTATTCCCGGAACTTTCCGTACCGAAATTTTCTGTATCCGTTGCTGCCTGACCGTTTTCCCCGTCAAAGCCTCTGTTATCCGATACGGTACTCGTCGTCTCCACTGCTTCATCCAGAATATCCCGTACAAGAACAGCCTTGCTTTCATCTACTTTATTCGGTTTTTCTCCGGGGAACTGATAATCTTTGTTGTCGATTTGCTCCGCAATTTCTTTTGTCAGAGTTGTATAGACATTTTCGTAATAGCCGTATCTGCCATTCGCATAATCATATTCCGGCAGAAGTGACTTCTGTCCTTTGTCATTCTCATCTGCAAGTGCATTGTTGATTTTGGTATTCGGTACTTCTGTAAATTCCAGATAATAGGCTCCGCGTGCATCACTGCTTGTCGATTCTTCAAAGCTCTGGATGTTTTCGCGAAATTTTTCTGACTGCTGCTTATCCGCATCTACATCATTTCGGATCGGATAATATTCCTGATCACCTTTTGTGTAATCACCGGTACCAGAAGTATTCTCGACATAAGAACCATTTACCTGTACTGTATCGGTACGGGAATTGCCATCAAAATCCGTCAGGTCAATTTTTGTCCAGTCCGAGGCATCGTCACTGTCTAAAAGGAAATATTTTTCCTGATAATCAGACACCGACAACGGATACTGACTCGCGTCATTGCCTGCTACATCTTTGATCTTTTTGATTCCGGTACTTGCACTTTCATCAATCTGTCCGGAATCATCCAGCCGGACGTTCATGACAAATTCTGTTCTCCGTTTCTCCGGAAGTTTACTCAGCGCATCCTTTATCGTTGAAAAATGTACCGTCTGCGTATTCCCGTCCGCATCTGTATACTGATATTGATATAATTTCAGACTTGGCTCCTGCCCCGATATGTAATAACCGATCTCCGCATCATCACTGGAATCAACCAGTTCCAAAATACGAAACGGATCCTCCTCTGTGCTTTCATTTACAATCGTTTCAATACCGGGCATCATCTCAGATGACGCCTGCACCGAAAGGACAGACTGCAAAAGCGCGCCCGCCCCCAGTACACCGGCGGCAGCCACCGCCGTGCCGGAGATTAATAGTTTCTTATGTTTGAATTTCATGTATAAAATTGCCTCCTGATTTTGCTCTAACGCCTTGAAATATGCTGTATTTATCAAGAAACTACAAAATTTAGTGTTGCTTCAAATCCGTAATTCCAATCATTTCCGCAGATTCTGTCTTCTACCCTGTAGACTCCTACGTTCAATGTCAGATTTCCTGCTGTACGTGGTGTATAATACCATCCCAGATTGTCTTCAGTAGCTTTAGTAGCCCCATTCATATAATCCCTTATATGATAGTTGGTAGCATTTGTCGGAGTTACTGCAATTGCATCTGCATTTCCCTCAACATCATACATGTTTATAGAAATTGTTGCCCTGTATTTCTGGTCTTTTGTGAGCCTATCGCCATCCTGAATCTGCCGGTTTCTTCACTTTTACTTTATTTCGAAGGCTGACACTGTGCAGTGTCTCAATCTCTTTTTTTCCATTTTCCGTGCTGAGCTGAAAACGGACAATATTATCAGATTCTACTTTGGTAACATCCGCACGAAAATCAAGAATACCTGTCGCAAGGACAGAACGCTTCACCTTTGTACGGGCATTACGCACATTTTGTTCTCCACTGTCTTCTTCATCTGGAGAAAATGCTGATACATCTCCCTCATCCTCAGAAAATGCTGCTGCCTCTGTTTCATTCTTTCCTGAATCATCAGAGCTGCTTGTCGCGGTATATTCTCTCTGACTGTAATAGACCGTTGCATCTTCTTTGTCCCAGTCAATCACATCACAGATATACTTGCTGGTGTTTCCATCGTTATTTTTGTATTCGTTGCAGACAATGAAAGTCTTGTTTCCGTCACTGTTGCCGTCTCCGCTCTGCTTGATATCGTTTTTGATCTCGGAACCTGTATTTTCGCCTGTACCATTTGCATAATAAAGGCTTCTGTTGGTATCAATGATCAGATCTTCCATCCTGTCAACCAGTTCCTGTGTCTCCATCTGCACTTTTGCGTTACTGGATGTACTTCTGTATGTACTGCTGCCGGTCATGATAAATGTCATCACCACACCTGAAAAAATTGCGATGATTGCAACCGTAATGACCAGCTCGATCAGAGTCAGGCCCCGGTTATCCGTCTGCCGCGCTCTTCCCCCGTTCTTAAGCTTTTCTGCTGTATTTTTTATTTTTCTTATCTTCATAGGATTTTCTCCTCCAAAAAATAATAAAATCGCATTTCATACAGAATGTATTTCATCTCACACAAAATTAATAGTGTCCGGAAACCATCTCATATTTGCCAGTCTCCTGAATCAGATTCAGCGTCTTATAACGACCGCCGCCTCTGACAGTGATCTTTGTACAGTACGCACCACTTCTCGTAAGCGGTATATCCTCGCCTGCTGCCAGCACAGAAAGAATTTCTTTCTGCTTCCACACTTTATCCTGCAGAGGGAGGAACGCACCGGTTGCCCGGTCATATGTGAGCACAATGCTGTCACCGACAGCAAGCTCCTGTTCTGAACCGGAATCCGTCGCATAACTGATTATTGTACGTGCCGGAGCTATTTTTTCCGGCTGATCCTGCTTTACGTTTGATTCACCGCCCACTTTGCCGCGATCAAGATAATAACTGATATAATAACCGTCTTCTCTTTTTTCCAGCTTCATCTCGCCAACCAGGCGATTCGCAGCCTCTGTCTTTGTTTTGTCCAGAGCTGCCGCAATGGAATTGGCAGCCCGGTTTACCCGAAAGCCCAGAATCGAATTAAGAGAAGGCACAGCGATTCCGAGAAGAATAGCAAAAATAGCAATGACAATGATCAGTTCCACGAGTGTAAAACCTTTGTTTTTGTTCTTCATACTGCCCTCACCTCTTTCTATTCTGTATATTTATTCTTTTTTCCAGTTCTCATAAGTCACGCAGTCCGCGATGCTGTACGTGTCAGAACCGTTCAGCGTGTCTTTCTTTCCTGATGAAGATGAATTTCCGAGAACATATTTGTCGCCTTCCCAGAAGAAATCCTGCGGTTTGATGCTTGTTCCGTCTCCATAGGAACTCATCTGCGCCTGAAATACTCTTGCTGCCTCCAGAGGAGCCGATTCAAGCTGTGCACCTGCTCTCAGGGTAATCGTGCCTTTTGCCATAATAATACCCTGGAATTTCACACCTGACTCAATCTCCACATCACCGGTACATACCACAAGACGAAGTTTGTCGGCATCACTTTGGCTGATTTTTAGAGTCTGATTCATTCCATTTTCTCCGTTGTCATACATAATTGCCTGCAGACCGCCGTCTTCATCACTGGCAGTAAACACGTATTTCCCTGTATCATCTTTTACAGTATCCTTAATATATGAGATCATTTTCTTTTCATTGACAAGATTATCATATACACTGCGGTCGCCGTCTGTCTCATTATGTGTTTTACCTTCGGCATCTTCTTTTACTGCTTTGTTCAGAAGATCATAGCTTGTGATCATCTTGCGGTTCAGGGCATACCAGCTGTTCTGATAACCAACCTGCTCCTGAAGGATCTTCTCTCCCGGATTTACGCTGGTTGCCTGCTGCATATTTCCCTGTGCGTCTGCCCCGCTGTAAGAAAGTGCATTTCCGTTGGTGATATAGCGCAGATAAGAATCTGCATCTTTGACCGTAATTCCTGAATCTTCCCCTCCGAAATAGAAGGAAAGATATTTATCCATATTTGCTTTAACCGTTGGATTGTTCTGATAATACATCTGCATAAAATCCGCTGATTTCTGTGCATCTGTAAAATTCAGATAAAAATAAACAAATCCATCATTATAAAAAACAGTCTGCACCGGTTTCTCGCTGTCGACACCGATATCACGAAGAGTCCTGCTGCCCCACGCCTCAACTGCAGCATCCCAGTTTACGGAAATATCTTTGGCTCCGTTTAAAAGCGCCAGGTAAGCATCGTAAGTCAATGGATTACCGGATGCCCCAAGTACCTCTTTCGGCACAAGATACGCAAGCTGCGTACCTTTGACAGTCAGACTCTCACCTGTGGCCACATCATTGGTATTGCTTCTGTTATTTGCCTTTACCTTCGAACTTGCAATATAATTTCGACCGGCGATCATCAGTTTCTGTGTATCAGAAAGATCCAGTGTTGTGTTTTTGCCATTGATCACGATCGCGCTGCTCAATGCAGCTCCCGTCAGTCCGGATTTTTCATACTGGTCTTTTGCCACACAGTCATCCGAAGTTGCCGATTCATAAGAACCATAACCATAATAATTGCCGCTGATCTTTACGTTATTATTTTTGCCTGTGACCGTAAGGTCATCCGCAAAATAAGTCGAACCGGAAAGGCTCACATTCTGTACAGAATCTGCATTCAGTCCACGTGCCCACAGATTCACACTTTCGGCACTCGTAAAAGTAGAATTCAGACCAACACTGATCTCCCCTTTGCAGACAACCTTATCTCCGGATTCCACATTGAGGCTTGCACCCGGTATTACCTTAATGCTGGTCTCAGAATCCGCAGCCAGTGCAGATGGCAGGTTACCTGCATAAATACTTCCATTGATAGAAGTCGGTGTGCTTTCGGTTCCTTCGCATACGATGCCCTTGTCCGCTACAACGATCATATTCATAAGATCCGGAAGTGTGGACGGTGTCGGGAACTGTACTTCCGGAACAAGCACACGGATATCCGTACAGATGATCGCTGCTCTTCCTTTTTCATCTACATAGATTACCTTAAGATTTTTCAGAAGGACTCCATTATTCTCTGTATTTTTGCCGACATTTTTGACTGCTTTCATCAAAGGGGCACTTCCGGCCGGATTGGTGATGATCAGAGATTCTTTTGAGCCGTCATACTTCAGATCCACATATCCGCGGAGTCTCTCCATATTATAAATATTATCTTCTGTCTTCGACACACGGAGAGTGCGCATAAGTTCTGTGATAAAACAATCCTGAAACTCGCTCTGGCGCTGCCTGTCCATAGAAGAATCCTGTGAACGGTTCTCTACGTTGTAGCTTTCGAGAACCTGCGTATAGGCCTTTGACATGGCATTTCCCACATCCTCCTGCAGTCCGGTACGGATTTCCTCCAGCGCGCGCTCTGCCGTATAAAAGCTGTCCTTGCCCTTCAGGTCTGTGATTTTCATATTAAAATTCGAAAGTGCGATATAAAGTACAAGAAGTCCAAGGATTCCCACAAAAGAAACCGCGATCAGTACGGTAAAAAGTGAAAATCCCTGATTCTGCTGTCTTTTTGTTTTTGTGATGTTTCTCATTGCTTCCTCCCCGGAGGTTTAATCTTCTTTTGCTCCATCAAGTGTCACGACAAGATCACTGTCCGGAAAATTCTTTGCAGCTGCTCCCGCTTTGTACACGCTTACCTTCGCCGTATAAATGCGGTCCTCTGCGTCCCGGTCATCCAGACTGTTGCAGTCCAGTACTTTCTTTGCCGATGCATTTGTCACCTTTGCCCCATTAATGCCCTTATCATTAACCGCCTGATAAGTCAGGGACATCTGGCTGATCTTCGGACGGTTCAGCACTTCGTCCATATCACTGATATTGTAATCAAGATTTGTACGAAGTTTCGTAACCGCCTTATAAAGGCTCGGGTTTGTGCTCCAGTTGCTCTTGTTTCTCGCAGCCGGATTTTCATTGATGATCAGAGACATACGATACTGCGCTTCCTGTGCGGAAGTCGGCTCATTATTGGTATCGTCCCTCTGCTTTGTTACATAGAAACTGACTTCATAGTTTGTCGTGTTATCCAGTATGATCTTGTCATATGGATTTGTCGCACTGGTTGAATTGTAGTTCGGATAATAAAAAATAAAAATATTTTTCAGTGCTTCACCCGTCTCAGAGCTGTAAAATGGTACATACGCACTCTTGTATGTACAGAAACATCCCGAAACATCTTCGTCTTCACCTTTGCCGCCACATGGACAGAGGCTCATGGTTTCATACTTTGTTCCACCGGATTTCTTATAGTCGTACGCGCTTAAGACATATCTTGCCTCTGCCCTGACCGTTCCGCCACTCTCCTCGATCTTGATATGCAGCGTTCTCTTTGTATATTTGTAGACATCTTTCCAGTCCAGTAGCTGATAGGTATCACTGTCTGTCGCATTATTTCCGGCATCCGTATTCATTGCCTCGATTGCGGCACTTCTCTGTCCTGCCACCATCTGCTGCATGGCCTCTTCATCCCAGTTACGCGGCATGATCAGAAATGCATTTGTCTTGCTGTCCATATCAGAAATCTTCGGTGCAAGATAATCGTTCTTACCATTGCCGGTACCGGTGACAGTCTTTTCTTTGTAGCCGGAGCTTTCGCTTCCGTCAAACTCTGCCAGCGCATCAAAACTCTCATGATTCACTGTCACATTCGTTAATTCGAAATAATATTTCGATGCATTGGAACCTTTTTTCCGCGGATTAAATTTATAAGTCTTGCCGCCATCTGTCGAGATCACAGATGCCGTCACTTTGGATTCATCCATTCCGTCCCTGTACTGACTGACGGAATTATAAGTTGTTCCGCCATTTCCGGAAGCTTTCAGGACTTCACGGATTCCAAGCTCGCCGCTTTTTATTTTATCTTTCTGTGGATTCAGAAAACTGATTCTTGTATCACCGTTTAAATCAAACGGATAGTTAAATGCCAGTGAAACTTCCTCGAAAGATTTTGCCTTGACTTCCTCCATGATATTCTGCGCTGCTGTCGTCGCTTCCAGATAAAGGTTTGATTTGCGGTTGATCCGTCCGGAAGTAACAAATGCCTGCAGGAGTACGATCGCCGTTATGGAAAAAATACTGACTGCGATAATGACCTCAAGAAGCGTCATTCCGGCATTCGGATTTTTTCTTTTTTGCTCATTCATAGGGCTGCTCCTTTCCAGAATGAAGTATCGATATATAGACAGATAGAGGGGCTTATATTTTCCCCTCTAACATACATGCATATTATGACTGACCCTGATCATCAGCAGGAGCTGCTGTTTCGTCTGTATTTTCTCCTTCCTGGCTGTTGTCGCTCTGGCCGTCACTGCCATCTCCTTCAGATGCCTGATCTGCATTTGCCGCTGCCGCCTGTTCAAGCGTTCCGAACAGATTGCCGGTTCCGTATGCCACCTGACCGGCATCCGGTTCTGTATAGCTGTTTCCTGTTCCCGACATGGAGAACATATTGACTACAATACTTCCTGTCAGATATCCGGTAGAAGTATCGTAGGATGCATTCATATTATCCACCGTAAGTCTTCCGGTCTGCTCTGCAAGATATGCGATTACATCTTTCAGATTCTCATATGTTCCGGTAAACTGCATGGTATCCTGTGTACGGTAAAGCACCGGTGTCTGTGAAGTACTGTCCGCCTGTGCTGCTGCCGCGTCTGAAGCATTCTGAAGATCTTCGGCCGCCTGACTGTCCGTACCCTCAATCTCATCAATCTGCTCCTGCGTCTGTGCGTTTGCCTGCTCTGACATCGTCGCATTCTGCTCTGCGATTTCTTCTTCGGTACTTCCGTCGATTGAAGCTACAAACTCTTTGGTCGCGATTCCGACATTGGTAATCTGCATTCCGATATTATTTTCTATATTCTGTGCAAGTACGATGCCGTTTTCTTCTTTTACATCGGAAGGAAATTTCGCTACATACTCATTGATCTTACTCTGGGCACTCTCTGTCTCGCTGATATAAAAATCTTTGTTTTTCGCAAGCTCCAGAAGATTGGACAGACGTTCTTCGAGCGGTTTATTTGCCGCCTCGATATTCGCTGCTTCCTCCATCTGCGGACGATACCCGAAAAACCAGCCCAGTCCGAATACCGCTACACCGGAAAACATCAGTAATAATTTTTTGTCACGCATGGAAATGTTCATGTCCCATCTGCCTCCTTATTCTTCGGTATTATCCAGTGATGCCGGATTTGCATAGGTACAGATCACACTCATCGCCACAGTTCCGTCTTCCGCCTCCTCAAGTCCTGTCGTCGTGACTGTCGCAAGACTTTCGAAGGTACGAAGCTGCATCAGTGTATTGGCTGCTGCAGATTTGCTTGAAACACGCATGCTGAAACTTACCTGAGAACCATCAGAACTGAAGGTATCCAGTGTGATGTCAGATGGCATCTTCTGTTCCATCTCCTCCAAAAATGCTTTCAACCCTTCATTCGGAGTGTTTGTATACTGATACATGTTCTGATAATTCTGATACTGCTCCTGCGCAGTATTGTATGCATTGTAAATCTCCTCAATGGAGCTTTCTTCATTGATCCGCTGATTCAGATAATCCTGCTGATGCTGCTGATACACACGGCTTGCCACGCCGGCTGCTGTCAGTGCCACACCGGCTGCCACACCAACTACACAGATCAGGACCGCACCGCTTAAGGAATCTTTGTTTTCTTTCTTTTTGCGGGTCGTCTTCTCCATCAGATTCACACCGGAACGCATCGGGGAGATCACCGCTGTATAAAGATAAAGTCCCTCTTCTTCGGAAAATTTCGGATAAGTGCATTTATCAAGTGCATAAACAACTTCCACTCTCTGCGCCAGCTCATTGGCAAGAAGTCTCCGCACACCCTTGATACCGGCTCCAAGGCCACAGATTTGAATAGATGAAAACGTGGCATCTGTATTTCTGGAAATATAATAATCCATAATTCTGGAAATGTTTCCGACCATATAACGGAAGCTTTCGGTAACTTCCATTTTGGCATTTTCGAGAAGCTGATCCTGTATATCCATGTCTGACGTGTCGATTCCGTTCAGGCTGTCCTTAAGACATCTCCGGTCATGCAAAACAATCAAAGCTTCCTGCTGGCTGAGATTCTCACCGAACTGTGGAAAAGCACGGACTGTCTCAATGGCACTGTCGACGCCATAGTTGATGTTTCGCTGCAGTGCGAGATCTCCGTCTTTGATGATACTGATGCTCGTTGAATCAAATTCAATTTTGACAAGCATATGTAAACCATCTGCAAAAGTCGTCTTTACTGCGGAATAAACGCTGTCGCCGGTAAATCCGATGCCGGTCATATTCAGTCCTGCAACTTCCGCAAACTCACGGAATGCAGCAGAAATCGATGTCGGCGCTGCATAGACCATCAGATGATACTGACGTATGGCACCGCCGGTCTCCTGCTCCTTCGATTCTATATCGATAATGCTGTAAGAAATCACGTAACTGGAAATATCAATCGGGAAATAATCCGTTGCATTTTCCTGAATGATACTCTGGATCCTGTCCTTCTTAACAAACGGAATACGGACCTCCCTGCTGGCAATCCTTGAAGAACCAGCCACAAAGAATACTTTTCTGGTTTTGATTCCCTGTGCGATAAGTTCTTCTTTCAGAAGCTTTCCGAGGCTTTTTGTATCACGAATCTGTCCGTCATCTACGGCTCCCTGCGGAACAGGCAGTACAAAACAGCGGTAAATATGCTGACCGCGGCTGTCCACCTCTGCCACACGAATCTGTGCTGTGTCGATTTCTATCGTCAAAATTTTTGCCATTTTCAGGTTTCCTCCGTTTATACGCTCTAAAATCCGAAGATTTTATTTTATTCTGGCATTCAGTCACAAAAATATAGTTTCTGTCTCTCACAGAAAGTATATTTTTATAACCGAAAGTATTCTTTCAGTTATAAAGTACTGCTACAGACCCAGAAGGGAAAGGTACCAGCTGATCCATGCATTGCCCCAGAGTGCCGCAAGAAAGATTCCTGCAGAAAGATACGGTCCCATTGCCAGCATATGACCGGCACCGCTTACCTTAATGCGGATCGTATGTACGACTGAACCAATGATGCATCCGAGCAGAAATGCAAGAATGATCTGTTTCCATCCGAGGATCAGCCCGCAGGCTGCCATAAGCTTGATATCACCGCCACCGATTGCCCTGCCGCCGCTTAAAAGGAATAAAATTCCCAGAAAAGCACTGACACAGATGGCACCGGTCAGATGGGAAATCAGATTTCCCCGATCAGATACGGTTGCTGCGATACCGATAAGAAACAGAAATACATTGATTCCAAAGGGGATTTCATATGTGCGCCAGTCGATCAGGCTGAGTGTCAGAAGTGCCGATGTCATCAGACAATACAAAAGGCTTAACCGGTTCAGTCCATTGACTGCACATACCAGTACATAAAGAACACCGTTCAGTGCCTCTATGATCGGATACTGCACAGAAATCTTTGATTTACAGTTACGACATTTTCCACCCAGTACGATCCAGCTGAGTACAGGAACCATGTCGTACCATCGAAGCTTCCTCCCACAGGTCATGCAGTGAGAGGGAGCCGTAATGATGGATTCATGCAGCGGGAGCCTGTAAATGCAGACATTCAGGAAGCTGCCGATCACGATTCCAAATATAAAGATTACGATGTATGGAATAGAATCGAGGAAAAGAAGCATAGGGAATTCCTTTCAGGGGGTGATATTTAGTAAGCAGATAAATACTACTGATGTTTCAGTAATCCAGATGTATTTTATTCTTCAGTTGTTGTTTTTGTAGTTTTTGTACTGCCTTCTTTGTAAAAGTCTTTAAAAGTCTGTGTACCAGTTACATTAACAGTCACACCACCATCTGCTGCAACCTTAACTTCTACAGTAGGATCTCCGCTCCACTGATTTGATTTACGTTTAATATTTTTATAGTTCGGAACATATTCTTCAAATGCAGCTATAGCATCTGCATCTTTACCACAATCAACACCAGACTCTTTCAATGCAATGGTAATAGTTTTGTCTTTTGCATCTCCTGTTAATTTTATAGCATTGTCTGTTGCATATACCTGAATTGCCTTTACAAGTTCATCCATATTGCTTGCATCTGCAGATTTTCTTGATTTCTCAACGTATTTTGTATACTGAGGTGCAAGAAGTCCTACCAGAATTGCCAGGATAGCGATTGCGATTACAAGTTCTACGAGTGTAAAACCTTTGTTGTTTTTCTTTTTGTTAAGAAGTTTAAACATTTTTGATACATCTCCTTCGTTTATATTGTATTTCCCCTGACTCTCATTCAGCCACCGGGAAATCTATGATGAACGCAGGTCCCCATGCAATTCCTGCGCCACATCCTGAAAATTATGCGGAAACTTTTAACGCGGTTCCCAATCGCAAATACGATTGCATCGGAAATTCTTGTTTTTCTCATTCCCGATGCCCGTAGCCACCAATTTCGTGCTTCCTAAGCATCGGATTCTCTTGTTTTTACTATTCTCGATGCCCGCTCCACCAATTTCACACTTCCTGAGCATCGGAAACTCTTATTTTTCCTATTCTCGATGCCCGCTCCACCAATTTCACGCTTCCTATGCATCGGATTCTCTTGTTTTTCCTATTCTCGATGCCCGTAGCCACCAATTTCATGCTTCCTATGCATCGGATTCTCTTGTTTTTCTCATTCTCGATGCCCGTAGCCACAAAACATGCCTGACTTTGACCGCTTACAGGTTATCAAGTCCATCATACATCGATCTAATCGGCATGAGCACAGCAATAACAAGTGTACCGACGATCAGTGCCATAAATACGATAATCAGCGGTTCCATTGCCGCCAGCACACTCTGGGTCGTGATCTCAACTTCTTCATCATAGTAATCCGCCAGTTTGCTGAGCATTTCTTCCATATTACCGGTTTCTTCACCGATTCCGGTCATATGGCAGACCATCGGAGGAAACACTTCACTTGCCGCAAGCGGCTCAGACAGCGGAATACCTTTCATTACTTCTTCTTTTGCCTTCTGTAAAGCATTCTTATAATGAATGTTGTTGATGATCTTTGACACAGTGTCGAGGCATTCCGTCGTGGAAATACCTGCCGCCATCAGAGTACTCATCGTACGCGCAAACTGCGCACACGCAGACTTGACGGTCAGCTTACCAAAGAGTGGGATCTTCATCTTGATGTAATCAATTTTCAATCTTCCAGACTCTGTATTATAGATCAGTCGGTAAATAATTACAACTGCAACAACTACAGCAAGGATCACATACCAGTGTCCCACCGTCCATTTGCTGACATTCATAACTCCCATCGTGAGTGCCGGCATCTCGACATCAAGATCCGCAAACATATCGATAAAAATCGGGATAACGTACAGAAGCATGACTGCAATAACGCCGATGACCGCGCAGATCAAAATGATCGGATAGATCGTCGCCTTGCGGATCGTTGCCTTTAGCTTCGCTTCTTTTTCAAAATGTGTTGCCATTCGGTTAAATGACATTTCCAGACTTCCGGAGGATTCACCTGCCGCCACCATATTGACCAGCATCGGCGGGAAGATATCCGGAATCGATGCCATGGAATCTGCCAGTGTATTACCCTTTTCTACATTGACCAGTACATCTGCAGTCGCTTTCTTCAGCCATTTGTTTTCTGTCTGCTCTGTCATCATCTGCAACGCTTCTTTCATGGGCACACCTGCCTGCGTAATGCTGACAAACTGCCGGCAGAACACACTTAAGTCTCGTGGCTTGACTTTCTTTCCGATGGAAAAATCAATGTCTTTATTTAAAGCTCCCTGTTCTTTAATCTCAACAGGAAAAAGCCCGTCTTTTTTTAGCTGCTGTGAAACCGCATCACGGTTTTCCGCGTCCATTCTGCCACGTTTTTCTTTGCCTTTTTCATTGACGGCAACATAAGTATAACCGGGCATCTGCTCAGTCCTTTCTGTTAAATCTCAAAATTCACCTTACGGTTCATTGCAACCGGATCTTGTGCATAAGTCACTACCGCTTCCTCGCCGATTTCGCCCTTCATAAAGAGATCATACAGGGCATCGTCCATCGTGATCATCCCGGCTCTCCTGCTTGTCTGCATGACAGACGGGATCTGGAAAGTCTTACCCTCACGGATCAGATTACGGATTGCATTGTTTGCAAACAATACTTCCAGTGCAGCTACCCTGCCTCCATGTTCCTTACGGATCAGCTGCTGGGAAACCACGCATTCGAGGACTGCCGCAAGTTGGATGCGGATCTGCTGCTGCTGATCCGGCGGAAATACATCGATAATTCTGTCGATGGTTTTGTCCGCTCCGATCGTATGCAGTGTCGAAAATACGAGATGTCCTGTCTCAGCCGCTGTGATCGCAGTCGAAATGGTCTCAAGGTCTCGCATCTCTCCGACCAGAATGACATCCGGGTCTTCACGTAAAGCCGCACGGAGCGCTGCTCCATAACTTCCGGAATCACTTCCGATCTCACGCTGGTTGACAATGGATTTGTCATGCCGGTGAAGATACTCGATTGGATCCTCCAGTGTAATAATATGATAAGGATATTTCTGGTTAATTACATGAAGCAGGGATGCCAGTGTCGTGGATTTGCCGCTTCCGGTAGGCCCGGTAACAAGGACCAGCCCCCTCTTACGGTCCGTGACCTCTACTACTTCTTTTGGGATACCGAGACTCTGTGGCTCGGGAATCTCAAACGGAAGGCATCGCATAACGGATGCCAGCGTGCCTCTCTGCTGAAAAACATTGACACGAAAACGACCCACCCCAGCTATGGCGTAGGCAAAGTCTGTCTGACCGTCGCGCTTTAACTCTTCTTTGTGCCGCTCTTCCATGATCGGAAGAAGAAGCTCTTTCAGAGTATCTGGCATCAGCCTCTCACCCTCGATGGCACTTAAAACGCCATCGATACGGTAACATGGCGGTTTGCCCACGGTAAAGTGGACGTCAGACGCATTTTCTTCTATGGATCTCTGTAAAAGATCTTTCAGATCATACATGAATTACTACCTGATTTCTATAATTTTTCAGTTCATACTGCATTTCTCTGTGCAGATGAATTATTGCTGTTCATTCTGCTCACAATAACGATACATCTTATTCTTCGTAGGAAGCTTTCAGCATTTCGCCGATAGAAGTAACTCCCTCGAGTACATAGCGGATGCCATTCTCCCGAAGTGTATGCATGCCGTTCTTCTTGGCTGCTGCAATCATTTCCTCAGTCGTTGCATCGTCTGCGATCAGCTTACGCATCTCTTCATTGACCTCCATGATCTCAAATACACCGGTTCTTCCGAAATAGCCGGTATTATTACAGAGTTTGCAGCCACCCGGCTCGTAAATTTCAACTTCTTCTGCAAGAGAACGCCTGAGGATCCGTTTTTCTTTGTCCGTCGCAAAGCGTTTCTTACGGCAATGCGGACAGAGCTTGCGTACAAGTCGCTGCGCAATAACACCGATGATCGCATCGGAGATCAGATAACGGGCAACTCCCATATCCGCCATACGATTCAGGGTACCGACCGCGTTGTTGGTATGCATGGTCGAAACAACGAGGTGACCGGTAATGGAAGCCTGCACTGCAATTGAAGCGGTCTCCTGGTCTCGGATCTCACCGATCATAATGATATCCGGGTCCTGACGCAGAATCGAACGAAGTGCCGATGCAAAAGTCAGGTCAACTTTGTTGTTTACCTGAATCTGGTTGATGCCCTCAAGATCTGCCTCGACAGGATCTTCAACTGTTACAATATTGACAGCTTCTTTATTCAGAGCGCTGAGTGCCGTATACAATGTCGTAGATTTACCACTTCCTGTAGGACCGGTTACAAACATGATTCCATACGGCTTTGCAAGCATATGCTGCAGAGTTGCCATCTCTTCCTGATCCAGACCGAGTTCTTTAATATCCCTGGTCAGGTTCAGTTTTGAAGAAATACGCATAACAATCTTCTCGCCATGAACAGTCGGAATCGAGGAAATACGGATATCGT